>ENA-ORXD01000108-ORXD01000108.1-sediment-metagenome-genome-assembly--contig:-NODE-108-length-139343-cov-8.080529_pt1 | contig 139343 bp, 150 predicted proteins | sample MGYA00237862_ERZ511471 | MGnify/ENA metagenome assembly ERZ511471
ATACTCCTACCAGTTTTTTTACTAACTGGCAGTATAGCACCCTTGAAAATAAGGCACAACTAAGATTACGTAGTAAGGGTTTTTTCAATAAATTTTATGACAAATGGCGAAGTTCCCGGTTAGGTTGGGGCGGGGGCTGACCGAAAAGATAATTGTAATACGGGGAAACAGGTAGCTTTAAAAATTGAACAAGGCCCGATACCAGTTCATGATGGCGTCACCATAGAGCAGAGTGATAATGGGTCCTAAACCCAGGAAGACCCCGTACGGAAGGACGTCTTTGCGTCCCTTTAGCTTCAGGAGCAGAAAGACGATGGCCGCCACTCCCCCCGCAATAATTCCGATAAAGAGAGAAAGAAAGACGAGGGGGAAACCCGTTACCAGACCGATGAGTCCCGCCAGCTTGACGTCACCCGCGCCCATGCCTCCCCGGGCGATGAGGAATACAATGAGGAAAAAGATAAATCCGGCTGCTCCGCCGAGGAGGCTGCTGAATATCCTCACCTCGGGCAGGTAGGGGAGACCCGGGAAAAAGTGTCCCTGCGGCAGGAGAAAATCGATTCCATACACTGCGATAACGGCGAGGGCCGCGGGGTAAATGACCCTGTTCAGTATCAGTTGCCTCTCCGCATCAATTGCCATGATGACGATGAAAAGACCGGAAAGAAGCGCGGTCAGGACGAACTCGATGCTGAGGCCGTATTGCCAGAAAGCCAGGAAAAAAGCCACGCCGGCGCTCAGTTCGACGAGCAGCATCCGGACGGGGATACGGGCCCCGCAGTAACGGCAGCGCGCCCTCAGCCAGAGAAAGCTGATGATGGGAACGATATCCCGGGGGGCAAGGGGATGGTGACAGCTGGCGCAATGGGAGGGGGGATAAATCGCCGATTCTCCCTTCGGCAGACGGTCGATGAGAACATTAAGGAAACTTCCTATTGAAGCGCCTAGAAGGGCAAAAAGGAAAGACAGGAAGATTTCCATTTGGTCTATTTTCCCTTTTTTATGCAGCGCTGTCAATATTTCCAGGGGTGGTAGTTGTGTCCGGTTTCGGTTGATTTCCGGTAGGGATGCCGGTTGTCCTGACTTGCCCCGTTCGGCGCCGGTAATATTCACGGAATGTTTATGAAACCGCCCGCCGCGTTTATGTGCTGTTTCTCCCCCCGGCGGTAAGCTGACAACGACCTTGAAGAAGAATTTGAGAAATAACATAGGGGGGAACATATGTAGGACTTTATTCTTATGTTGGTTATGACCAATAACTCATTGAATCTAATCAGCTTTGTGATTAAGCTTGAATGGGACAAAAATCGAAGAAAGAAAACAGGAGGAGCTAACAAAATGAAAAGGATACTGAAGCAGTTCCAGCATGGAGAGAAGGGTTTCACCCTCATCGAGCTTCTGGTGGTCGTCGCCATCCTTGGCGTACTGGCTGCCGTCGCTGTCCCGAACGTCGGTAAGTTTATCGGCAAAGGGAAGACGGAGTCCTACGAGACCGAGCTGCACAACATCCAGACGGCGGTGATGGCCATGCTGGCGGACAGTACCACCGGCAATTTATCGGCAGTTGGTACGCCAACCGGTAATGTCAGTAACATGAGCACGGTTACGGCAACCGGCGCCAGCGGCACGCTTGCTCTGAGCGACTACCTCTCCGGACTTGACGGGGACAGCGTGAAGACGGGCTGTACCTACGACTTCGCAACCGATGGTACGGTAACGCAGACCACCCCGTGATATTAAACCAGCTATCATAATTATCGCGTTCGCGATTCACCAGGGAAGACCTGCCGGCGAAAGAAGAAGATGGTTCGCCGGCGGGTCTTTTTGTCTTTAAGAAAAAATAGTTCCGGAGAGCAGGGACTTCCGGGGTGGGCGGCTAGTTGATAAAGGTCGGATTTGCCGCGCCGTCCAGGACGGAGTTGCGGTTTGCGACGAGCTTGGCAACTTCCTCGCGGTCGTTGCAGAAGGAGTAGAGGGCATCACTGCTGATGGTGCCCTCGCGGTAAAGCTTGATTAACGCCTGGTCCAGGAGCTGCATCCCCATCTGGGAATGCATCCGGATGGTGTTCGGGAGCTGGTAGGTCTTTCCATCCCTGATAAGATTTTTTACCGCGGAGTTGGCCAGCATGACCTCTATCGCCGCCACTCTGCCGGACCCGTCTGTTTTGGGGACCAGGGCCTGGCAGAGAACCGCCACCAGGAGAGATGACAGCTGGGATTGCGCCATGTGGCGCTCATGGGGCGGGAAAAGGTCTATTATCCTGTCAATTGCCTGGTAGGCGCTGGGGGCATGACCGGTAGTCAGGACCAGGTGCCCGGTCTCAGCGACAGTAAGCGCTGACGAAGCCGTCTCCAGGTCTCTCATTTCGCCCACCAGTATCACGTCAGGGTCCTGTCTCAGGACGTGCTTCAGGGCGTCCGCAAAGGAATGGGTATCAGCGCCCAGTTCCCGCTGGGTAATGGTCGAGTTAAGGCTGGTGTACATGTACTCGATGGGGTCCTCCATGGTGACCACGCGCCGGCTCTCCACGCGGTTCAGGTAATTAATCATCGCGGCGAGGGTGGTGGACTTGCCGCTGCCCGTGGGGCCGCTGACTACCACCAGCCCCCGGCGTTTCAGGACCAGCTCTTTGCAGATATCAGGTACTCCGAGGTCATCGATATCGGGGATCTGGGGGGGAAGCAGACGGATGACCATGCTGATGCTGCCTTTCTGGCGGGCGGCGTTACAGCGGACTCTGCCCACGTCCGGGATATCGCTGCCGAAGTCCAGCTCCAGGTTCTTTTCAAAAGCCTGGCGCTGGGGCTCCGTGGTGAGCTGCCGGAAAGCGTTTTCCATGTCCTCCGGGGTTGTCGGAGGCATGTCTTCAGCGGGCTGGATGCTCCCGTGAACGCGGAAAAGCGGCGGGCTCGCGGAAACCAGATGCAGGTCAGATGCCAGGTTTTCCTTGGCCATCCGGAGCGTCTGAAAAATATCCATTAACCTCCACCCCCGGGACCTGTTTTGAGAGCCAGAATAAAGTTCATGCTGTCATCACCGTCCTGACCCGGGACCCTGGAGATACGGGTAATGGTGACTTCGGAGAAGCGCCCGCTTTCATCAAGGCTTCTGGCGTAGCTCAGGACCTCCGCCTCGCTGTCCGCATTACCGCGGATAGACATGTTCCCCCCGCTGTGAGAGACGCCGCCGAGTGTCATCCCGGTTATCAGTCTCCGGGTGACCGTAGCCAGATCCTCATTGATAATCTCTCCCCTGCGGTCAACGGCTTCTTTAGCCTCGACCAGGGACTTCCTGGAGGTATTAGCCTGAGATATCTTCTTTTTCAGGGTAGCGACTTCCCCGGTCAGCGCCTCTTTCTGCGACTGTTTGGTCTTGATTATCTGCTCGGTAGTATCAAGCTGGGTCCGGGCTGAGGCGATGTTGGCCGAGGCGTCCTGTATGAATGTGACCATCATGAACAACACCGCGATAACCGCCAGCGCTACCGGCAGGGTAAGGAACTTCATCAGCGGGAACGGCTTGGGCCGGTAGGATTCGGGCAGGGCATTGATGTTTACCCGGGCCGGCTCGCCTTTCTTCTCGGATACCAGCTCCTTCATGGCCAGGCCGATGTTAACCAGGTAGTGAGCGGCATCAAGTTCCTTGGGGCACTTCAATGGTGAAATCAGCTGTTTCAGCGGATATCCGAAGGAGTCTGTCAGTGTCTGGAAAAGGTCAGGGAAGTCATCCAGTTCCCCGGAGACATAAAGGGGGGTTTCCGGGCTCATGGGGTTCTCGGGATTATTCGAATTGTAGAACTCGATGGTCTTGGCCAGCTCCTCCGATACGGCCGCCAGTTTTTCCTCCTGGGAGAGGGATTCGCTGGCAAAGGCCACAGTGCGCACGGGCTGGGGTATGCCGCTGACCTGAATGACGATGTCAAAATCAAGAGCCTGGATATCAAGTAGCATCGCGGTGGATTCTTCAAGCATGCGGGTGAGAGCGAGGGGTTTCAGGTCCAGAAGGTAAGGCTTGAGGCCGACCTGCTCAAGGACTTTAAGGTATACATCGGCGATACGGCGGGGGATGCCTACCAGGAACCCGCGGGACTGCCCTTCTTCCAATCCGGGGAATAACTGCCAGGAGATATGAAGCTGCTCCGGGGGTATCGGCAGGACCCTCTTCGCCTCCCGCATCAGCGCTTCTTCCTGGATAGCCTTGGGTAACTGGGGGATGGTAAAGGGGCGCGTGAGGCAGTGCATCCCGCTGATGCCCAGGATTATTTTGCTGGCATTTACCTTCTTCGCTTTAAGGAGCTGGTTGATTTTAGAAGCGATTTCCGCTTCCTTGATGGCAGGCTTGATTTTTGCCGAGCCGAGGTCAAGCGGCAGCTCGGCCATCTTCTTGATGTGCTTCCCGCTGGTTACGAGCAGCTTTATCTGGGTGTTATCGATATATAGGGTAACGATTTTGCCTGGCATTCCAATTCCCTTAATGGCGGTAGATTATTAAACGGATAAAGGCGGAAGGCATCCCGCCGCTCTGCTCTTCCTCCTCCTCGGGCCCTTCGCCGGTCTCATTATCCGTCATCGAAGATTCCTCATCCTCCGCGACCAGGTTTTGGGTATTTATCTCCGTCGCTTCCACCACACCGGCGCTGAAATCCGTGTTCAGCCTGGTCACGAAGGTAATCAGGTCAAGGACGGTACCCTGCACGCTGATGGTCATTTTGCTGACCGATACGTCAATTTTCTCCAGTTTCTCACGGGTGATGCCGGAAGAATTGATGTCCGTGATGACCACGTTACTGGCGGCGGCGATTTGAAACAGGGAATCGATTACCGGGATGCTCTCGATCGGTTCGCGCAGGGCATCCTGTGCGGTTTTCATCTGTAATTCGGCCTGCTCCAGCTGCTGCTCCAGGTTCAGTTTTTCATTCTGCAGGTCCCTGAGCTGAAGGCCGGCCAGGCGTTTTTCCGCGACGCTAAGCTTGTCATCCAGCTGGCCTTGCTGGTCAACCTGCTGGGCACGGGTAAAGCCGAGGCTGCCGAAGGCAATGATAAGGATGCCTACTATCAGGATCAGCCAGCTCGTTTTTCCTAACTTCAACTTCTTGTCCCCTGTGCCATAGAAACCTTAAAAAGCCTGCCCGTAGATTGAATACATCGCCGAAACGAGTGAGAGCGCAATCACGCCGACAATCGCCGCGATGATAAGGGTCATGGCGGGCTGTATCATGCCGATTAGATTGCGGGTAGCGTCTTCAGCCTCCGTCTCGTAGCTCTGGGCCACGGAGAGGAGGGTAGCATCAAGGTTGCCCGTTTCCTCCCCCACCTTCACCATCTGCACCATCATGGGCAGAAAGACCGGGCTGTTTTTCATCGGCTGGGAAAGACCGTGTCCTCTGAGCATGTCCTGCTGCACGTCCTTTAACGCCTTTATCATCACCTGGTTGCTGGTCCCCTGGATGACCAGCGGCATGATCTCCGTCAGCGGCAGGCCGGAGCGGAAAAGCAGGGCGATGCTGCGGCAGCAGCGGGAAAGAACATTAAGAAGATTGACCCTGCCCAGCAGGGGCATGGAAATCATCAACCTGTCAAACTGGTATTTCCCGTCCGGTGTTTTCAGATAGATAATCCCGAACCCCGCCACCGCAAGCGAGCCCAGCAGGATATACAGGATGTTATCCCTTATCACATTGGAACCGGATATTACCACCCTGGTCAGAGTGGGCAATTCCGCCCCCAAAGACCCGTAGAGGTCTCCGAAAGCGGGGAGCACGAAGGTAACCATGATGCCGACGACCACCACCGTGATAATGGCGGCGATGATTGGATACATCAGGGCGCTCTTGATGCTTTTAGAGGCTTCCTGTTCTTTTTCCAGGTAATCAGCCATCTGGCGCAGCATCTCCTCAAGTCCGCCGGTCTGCTCCCCGATGCTCAACGTGCGGCAGCAGATTGCGGAAAAAATCTCCGGGTGCTTGCTCATAGCCACGGATAGCTGATTTCCCCGGCGCAGGTCAGCGATTACCTCTTCCAGCACCCGTTTCATGGCACCGTTGGCGCTCTGGCCTATCAGCAGTTCCAGCGAGGTTACGATGTTTATCCCGGATTCCAGGAGGAGGGCCAGCTGCCGGTAAAAGAGGATGATTTCTGACGGTTTTATCTGGTAGAAGTATCGCGCAAAACGGTCGGCGCTGAAAAAGGGGATATATGATTTGATGCTGATGGTGCGGTAACCGGCGTAACCCAGCAGGTCATTTGCCGCCGCCTCGTTGCTGGCGTTCAGCGTTCCCTTAACTACTTCCCCGGCCGTATTATAGGCGATATAGTGGAAAATCATTTTTATTACCCGAGTCAGGCTGCACCGGACTTCCTCCGGGCATTATTCCACGGAGTAGGCGTTGCGCAGCACTTCGGACGGCGTGGTAATGTCTTCCTTGACCTTTAACATGCCGTCCTGCATCAGCGTAACCATGCCTTCTTTGATAGCCTGCCGATGGAGCTCGGAGGCGCTGGCTTCCCTGAGGAGTAATGTTCTGAGCTCGTCACTGATGGCCAGAATTTCAAAGATGCCGGTCCGCCCGCGGTATCCGCTATTCGCGCAGGCGTTGCAGCCCTTGCCGTAGAGAAACTCGTTGCGTTCGTCCCCCATTTCTTTCTGGTAGCTCATCTTCTCAATTAACGGGACTTCCGTGCGCTGGGCGCAGTTCGGACAGATGCGGCGCACCATCCTCTGCGCGACCACCCCGATGAGGGCCGAGGATACCAGGAACGGTTCCACTCCCAGGTCCAGCAGCCGGAGGACCACGCCCAGGGCGTCATTGGCGTGGATTGAAGATAGTACCAGGTGACCGGTGAGCGCCGCCTGTACCGCGATATTGGCCGTCTCAGCGTCGCGTATCTCGCCGACCAGCACCACATCCGGGTCGAGACGCAATATGGAGCGGAGCCCGCTGGCAAAGGTTATGCCGGACCGCGGATTGACCTGTATCTGGTTGATATTCTTGAAACGGTATTCCACGGGGTCTTCGATGGTGATGATGTTCCGCTCTACCCTGTCCAGGGTGTTGACCGAGGCATACAGGGTGGTGGTCTTGCCCGCACCGGTCGGTCCGGCGACGAGTATCATCCCGTAAGGCACCTTGAGCATGTTTTCAAATTTGCCCAGACTCATCGAGAGGAAGCCCAGCTCCTTGAGCGTGAGGGTGGCCCGGCGCTTGTCCAGGAGACGCAGGGTAGCCATCTCGCCGAAGACCGTGGCAATAGTGGCCACGCGGATATCGATTACCAGGTTATTTGTCTTGATGGAGAACTGGCCGTCCTGGGGACGGTGGTGGTCGGCAATGTTCATATTGGCCAGCACCTTAATCCGTGATATCATCGGCGTGGCCGTTGCCAGGGGCAGGGAGAACATGTCATGTAATGTACCGTCAATGCGGTAACGCACCCGGAGCTTGTCTTCGGCAGGCTGCAGGTGCACGTCTGAAGTCCTCGCCTTTACCGCCTCGTCGATAATCAGTTTCAGAGCCTGAGCGACGGGGGCGTCAACCGTAGTATCCAGCTTGATGGTCTCCCCGAGAGAAGTACCGGGAAGGGAGATATTGGATACCTGTTTTTCGATTTCATCATAGGCCTTGTAATTAAAGTCGATGGCTTCCAGTATCTCTTCGCCGCTGGCTATCTCCGGCTGGATGCGCATCTGGGTGCGTGTTGACAGCGCTTCCAGGGCAAAGATATCGGAGGGATTGGCCATCGCCACCCGCAAGGTGTCCCCCTCCACAGCCAGAGGAATGGCGTTATATTTACGCGCGACATCTTCCGTAATGAGCTGCAGCGCTTCGGGTTCCGGGGCCAGTCTTTGCAGGCCGGACCCCATCCCGGCGGAAAACGGTTTAACCATTTCTAACCTTCAGTCCCCCTACAGGCGTACTTGCCCAGAGTCTATCTTAGCGTTACGGATTGACCGCCACAATAGTCCTTTGGTCATAGGACTTGAATCTGCCTGACCCGCTAATCCAGACTAACGCGTGTCCCTCCCGCAAACAATCACGTCTCCGCCCAATTAATCTGGGAGAAAACCACCAATACCGGGACGGGGAAAATATTCTCCTATTTCCTGTCTCTTTGTCTTTGCCCCCTCACATCCCCCGATGGTTCGCTACCCACCCTAACCCGCCCTCGCGGCTACTCTTTTCTTCCCCACCAACCAAGTGCAAACAAAACCCGTCCTTACTCACATAGACTTGTTATCATTATTATGTTAAAATACTATTCGTTCTGGCGGAAGTAAATTCTCGTTCCTGCAAAATATGGTTCGAGGAGGACCGGTGAAAAAAGAAGTCGATGATTTCGTAAGATACCTGGCGGTGGAGAAGGGATTTTCCGGAAATACCACGGACGCATATCGCAATGACCTGCACCAGCTTGCCGATTACGCGCAGACGGAACTGGCCGGGCAGGGGGTATCTCCCTCCTGGACCGAGTTCGGGCGGAAGGCTATGCTGAGCTACATGCTTGATCTGAAAGACAGGGGATACGCCCCGGCGACGATGGCGCGGAAGGTGGCGGCGGCAAAGTCCTTCTTCAAGTTCCTGGTCGCCGAAGGAATCCTTAAAACGGCGCCTACGGATAATATGGCCTCTCCGGGTGTCGGTAAAGCGTTACCCAAGCCGATCTCCGTGAGCCAGGTCCGGCAACTGCTGGAACAGCCCGGCAAGCAGAATACGCTGGAGGCGAAGCGGGACCGCGCCATGCTGGAACTGCTCTACGCCAGTGGAATGAGAATCAGTGAGCTGGTAAACCTGAACCTGGGGGACGTGGATACTGATGGGGGCTTCGTGCGCTGCTTCGGGAAAGGGCACAAGGAGCGCATCATACCGATTTACCCGCAGGCGGCGCAGTTGCTGAAGCAATACACCGATGAAGTGCGCTCCAGGCTCCTGAAAAAGAAAGATGAGATCGCGCTTTTCCTTAACCCCCGGGGTGAGAGGCTTACCCGGCAGGGCTTCTGGCAGAAGATGAAGGAGTATGCCAAAGCCGCGGACTTGGGGACGGATATCAGCCCCCATACTCTCCGGCACAGTTTTGCGACCCACATGCTCAGCGGCGGGGCGGACCTGCGCTCGCTGCAGGAGCTTCTCGGACATGCTAATATCGCCACCACCCAGGTCTATACGCACCTGACCAGCGAGCATGTCCGGCGCACCTATGAGAAAGCTCATCCGCGTGCCGGTGCCAGGGCGAAGAAGGGTAAAGAATAGTATTCAGGGGTTTTACGATGGCTGGAAAAGCAAAACGTGATAAAAGCAAACGGCACCTGCAGAGCAAGAAGAGCCGGGCCATGCTCCGCACCGCGACACCGGGGCAGGAGCCCGCGACGATTACCGGGACGCCGGCGGTGAGTACACCGGTGACCGCGCCGGTGGTGCGCGCGCACAAAGCCGCGGCGCCGAAACCGGAGCAACCGCGTGACATCTACATCGGCGCTGAATTGAGGCGCATCGCCATACTGGCCGCCGGTATTATCACGGTCCTGGTTGTCCTGGCGCTGGTGCTTAAATAGCCCCGACCGAGGCGGATACCGTGAATTTTGCGGCGGAAAGAGCCAGGTTAATCGCGCAGCTTTCCCGGGAAATCCGGGACGAGCGCGTGCTGGAGGCAATGTCCCGCGTGCCCCGCGAGGTATTCGTTCCCGCTGCGAGCGCGCACCTCGCTTACGAAGACCGACCTCTTCCCATTGGCTTTGAACAGACTATCTCACAGCCTTTCATCATTGCCATGATGACGGAGGCCCTTGAGCTTACCGGCCCGGAGAAGGTGCTGGAGATAGGGACCGGCAGCGGGTACCAGACGGCGATTCTGGCGGAGCTGGCGCGGCAGGTCATCAGCGTGGAGCGCTTGCCGGAGCTTGTCAGGCGCGCCGAGCGGACTCTCCGGGCGCTGGGATACCGCAATATTGAGATACACAACTCGGGGCCCAGGCTTGGCTGGGCTGAGGGAGCTCCTTACCAAGCCATCATCGTAACCGCCGCCGCCCCCAGAGTGCCGGAAACCCTGCTGGCACAGCTGGCGGAGGGGGGAAGGATGGTAATCCCGGTGGGTTCACGCTATCTCCAGGAACTTACCAAGATAACCAGGCGGCGGGGCCGGAATATCACCAAGAACCTGGGCGGTTGCCGCTTCGTTTCCTTAATCGGCGACGAAGCCTGGGAAGAAGAGGAGAAATAGTCTCATGGATGATACAGGCAGTTCCCTGATGAGGTTTCGCTGGTGGCTGGTGATTGCATCCGGGATTTTCCTTCTGGGTATCGTCCTGGGCCTGGTGATGACGGAAACTATCACCGGTCTGCTCTCCGAAGATATCGCTCGCCTTGAAGAGCTTGCCACACAGCTCGGACCGTTTCAAGTCTCTACTGCTATCTTCATCCTCTTGAAAAATATCGTTGCCCTCGTAGCGAGCTTTATCCTGAGTCCGCTGCTCTGCCTGATGCCGCTTTTCGCTCTCACCGTAAATGGATGGCTTATTGCCATCGTCGCCGGGGTTGCCGTCCGGCAGGAATCCATCTGGTTTGTGCTGGGTGCGCTGCTCCCGCACGGGGTCCTGGAGCTGCCGGCCTTCATCATCGGTGAAGCGGCGGCCCTGAGCTTCGGGGTGATGGCGCTAACAGCCCTGGTCTTCCCGGAGAGGCGTTCCCTTCTCCTTCCTAATCTGAAACAGAACCTGAAATACCTGGGCCTGGCGATTGCCCTGCTGGTCCCCGCCGCCCTCATCGAGACGTTTATTACTCCGCTGCTCGTCTCCTGAGAATCTTCTGTCGCTCTGCTTCCCGCCCGGTCCCGCCCTCGCGGACGCTCTCTTTTCCCCCTCCCGCCGACCGCTGAAAATCAAGCCGCCCGGCGGGTCGCTTGCCGTCTTACCGTGAGGCCAGTATAATAGGTATTGTTGACTAAGAGAGGAGCAGGTGATTGATGAAAGAATACGCGCTGGAAAATATTCGTAACATCTCTTTACTCTCCCATTCTGGAGCCGGCAAGACGTCACTGGCGGAGGCCGTTCTCTTCAACGCGAAAGCGATAAACCGGCTGGGCAAAGTTGACGAAGGGTCTTCTACTTCTGACTATGACCCGGACGAGGTAAAGCGCCGGATAAGCATCAACCTTTCCGTTCTCCCCTGCGAGTGGAAGGACACCAAGATTAACCTGCTGGACACCCCCGGTTATGCCGATTTCGTGGGCGAGGTCAAGGCGGCGTTGCGGGTAAGCGAATCGGCAATTATCCTCGTGGATGCTTCGTCGGGTGTTGAAGTGGGCACGGAGCAGTCTTGGGAATACTGCGAAGATGAAAAACTGGCCAGGATGCTGGTGTTGAGCAAGATGGACCGCGAAAATGCGGATTTTGAGAAGACGGTTGCCGATATCCAGGCCAGGTTCGGGAATAAATGCCTGCCACTGCAGGTGCCCATCGGCGCGCACACCAGCTTCAAGGGCGTTATCGACCTGATGACGCGGAAGGCTTCCACCGGCTCTCCCGAACAGGAAACTGATATCCCCGCCGAGATGGAAGCGCAGGTCGACTCCCTGCGGGAAAAACTGGTGGAAGCGATTGCGGAGGTTGATGATTCTCTTATAGAGAAGTACCTGGGGGGAGAGCCGCTAACGGACGAGGAGCTCAGCGTCAACCTGCATAAGGCTATCGCCCGGGGCAGCCTGGTGCCGATACTGGTCAGTGCGTCTTTGCAGAGCGCCGGGATTAACTGGCTGCTCGATGCCATGGTGACTTATCTCCCTTCGCCTGCTGAAAGGGAAGTGCCCGCCGAAAAAGAAGCTCTGGAAGCGGATGCGAGCGCGCCTCTGGCCGCTCTGGTATTCAAGACCAGCGCGGACCCATACGTGGGTAAACTTACCTATTTCCGGGTATACAGGGGCGTACTGGAAAGCAACTCCCAGGTCTGGAATGCCCAGCGGGAAGCCGCAGAGCGCATCGGGCAGCTTTACATGCTGCGGGGCAAGAGCCAGGAGACCGTAGCAAAGGTGGGTGCGGGAGACATCGGGGCGGTGGCGAAGCTGGGTGTTACGGAGACAGGGGACACCCTGTGCCAGCAAGACAAGCCGGTAAGGCTGAAACCGATAGAGTTCCCGAAACCGATTTTCAGCCTGGCGGTGTTCCCCAGGACAAAGGCTGACGTGGACAAGCTCGGCCCGGCGCTGACCCGTCTTACCGAGGAAGACCCGACGTTGCGGGTCCACCGGGAAACGGATACCTCCGAAACCATTCTCACCGGCATCGGGGAGACGCAGGTGGAGGTGGCCGCTGAAAAAATGGCGCGCAAGTTCGGGGTAAGTGTCGACCTGCTGACGCCCAAGGTTCCCTATAAAGAGACGATAACCACGACCTCCAAAGCGGAGTATAAACACAGGAAGCAGACCGGCGGTCACGGGCAATACGGGCATGTCATGCTGGCCCTGGAGCCGCTGCCGCGGGGCACCGGTAACGAGTTCGGGGAGAAGGTTGTGGGCGGCTCGGTGCCCAAGAACTATATTCCCGCCGTGGAAAAAGGGGTGAACGAGGGTTTTCACGAGGGCATTCTCGCCCATTTCCCGGTGGTGGACGTGAAAGCGATTCTCTATGACGGCAGCTTTCACCCCGTGGACTCCTCCGAAATCTGTTTCAAGATTGCCGGAGCGCAGGCATTCAAGAAAGGTCTTTCCGAAGGGCAGCCCATTCTCCTGGAGCCGATTATGAATCTGAAGATTACCATCCCAAATGACCTCACCGGAGATGTCATCGGGGACCTGAACACAAAGCGCGCCCGGGTCATGGGCATGAACCCGGCAGGGGACTGGAATGAAGTCGAAGCCCAGGCCCCCCTGGCTGAAGTACAGCGCTATGCCATCGACCTGAAATCAATGACGCAGGGGCGGGGCAGCTATAAGATGGAGTTCAGTCACTACGAGCCGGTGCCCGCGAACATAACCCAGAAGATAGTCTCACAGAAGCAGGCGGAAGTAAAAGCGGAAAAGGCCTGACGCTTTTCCGGGCTAAGTCGATCTTATTTCCTGGCGCATGAACAGGACATAGCTTACCGCGAAACAGACCATGCTCAGACTGACCAGCGTGGTCACGTGCGGCCAGATAAGGACCAGGCTCTGCACCAGGCTGAGCGGATTGGGCAGCATGTACTGGGCCATCGCCGGGGTCAATACCCCCAGTGTTCCCACCGGAATCGGCATCAGCATCGCCATGGTCGCATTGGAAAAGAGCGTGTTCGGCGAGAACAGCAGGACAGCTTGCTGGATGTTTACGTAACGGATTATCTCCGCTTCGCTGCTGTTCTGGGTGACGGGCGCCATGGCATTGGCGATTGCCGGGGCAATCATCAGTATGAAGAAGCTGAAGAAAAGCCAGACGGCGAGCGATACCAGTAACGAAGCCGCCACCCGCCGCAGGAGCACGGAAAAGAGTATCGCCAGTCCCAGCCAGAATGCCCCGTAAAAAACGGTCAGCAGGAAATAGAGAAAGAGCCGGATGATTTCATGCGCCGTCGGCGGCACTCCTATCATCCTCAGCCCGTAGCCGGAGACCAGCAGCAGGGTGGTGCCAATCATAACGCCCATGGTGACGATACCGGCGAGGAACTTACCGTTGATAACGCTATCGCGGAAAATAGGCTGGGAAATGATGCGGCTCAGCGTGCCGGATATCCTCTCTCCGTTAATCGCATCGAACCCCAGGGCGATGCCGATAATGGGGATAAGGATGCTCAGGAAAAACACCAGGGACGGCATCGCGCTTCCGGACGTCGTAAAGAGGCCGAGGAAAACAAAACCTTCGGGCAATTCCGCGCTGCGGATGCCCTGGTAAGCGGCAAAAAGCCCCGCCGCCGCCGCAAAAATAATCAGCGCGAAGAAGATGATAAATCGAATACTATTAAAGTAGTCCGCCAGTTCCTTGCGGAATATTGCTTTCATTGGTTAACCTTCCTGGAAGTACTTCATGTAGATATCATCGAGAGAAAACTCGTGTATTTTCATCTGGATAAGAGGGAAATTGCTGTTCACCACCGCCCTGGATATATCCGCGCGGAGGTCAGTCCCGGTGTTGATGAGCAGGGAGTTTTCTTTCACATCTACCTTGTTGACCCCTTTTATCTTCTCGATAGCCCCGACGAGTTCCGCACCGGGGTTTTCCGTCTCTACTTCGATGATGTAATTGCCTCCGGCCATGGTGTCCCGGCTCAGCTGGTCGATGGAGCCTTCGATGACCATGTGTCCCTTGGAAATGATACCGATGCTGTTGCACACACGCTGTACCTGATAGAGCTGGTGGGAAGAAAGGACCACGGTGGTCCCCACCCCCGGCAGCCTCGCAATCAGGTCAAGGAGGTGGTTGATACCCTTCGGGTCAAGGCCGGAGGTAGGCTCATCGAAGATAGCGATTTTAGGCTTCTTGATAAGCACTTCCGCGATGCCCAGACGCTGTTTCATCCCGTGGGAAAACTTGCCTACCGCCTGGTCCGCCGATTTATCCAGCCCGACCTCGAGGAGCACCTCTCCGGTCAGTCTTTCCGTTTCCTGCCGGCTGATGCCGTTCAGTTCGGCGATAAAGCTCAGGTTTTCCCGCGCGGTCAGGTTCTCGTAAAAACCTACCTTCTCGGGGAGGTATGCCGCCAGCCGTTTCACCTTGATGGGGTCGTGGGTGGGATCAAAGCCGAAGACCTTGACGGAACCCGCCGCGGGCTCGGTCAGACCCAGGAGCATCAGGATAATCGTCGTCTTACCGGCGCCGTTCGGGCCGAGCAGACCGAATACCTCGTTCTCCTTAACGGTGAGATTTAGGTGGTCGACAACGGTGACACCGTCATATCTCTTGGTCAGGTCTTTGCTTTCGATAGCGTTAATATCTGTCATGATATTACCGCCTGCTGAAGCGCATGAAGACCACCACCAGGCCTGCTACTACCAGTACGATGATGCCTACGCCGACCCAGCCCCAGATAGTGGGAGTCTCTACGGTCACCCTTAACTTGATTTCCTGGGCGGGAGTCTGGGTGCTGGTGGCCCTGAGGGTGATATTATAGTCCCCGGCTATCGTGCCCTGGGGAGGTTTGATATTTACCTCCACGGTCTGGCTGTCAAAAGCGGTCAGCGTTTCGATGGATTCCGGGTCAGTGTCGATGGTCCAGCCTTCCGGTTTGGTAGTGTTGAACCTGATGTTTTCGATGGGAGCCGTGCCCAGATTACCCACTTCGATGGAGAAGAAGTTGTCTTCGCCGGGCTTCGCCTTTGTGTTATACAGCGAGTTGCTCGAGATAACGTTCAGAGAATACCTCGCGGTGACCTCGGCGGTCAATTCAATCGAGGCGCTCAGGTCCGCGGAAGAGACCTCAAAGGTAATCTTGTATTCGCCGGGCTCGGGCAGGGGGTAAAAGGGGGCGCTGGCCGTCACGCTCAGCCGCTCCGGCGAGGTGGCGTTCGGCTGGAGCCTGATAGCGGATATCTTTTTCTCGGTTTCATACCGGGGCGTAACAAACGTGTCCCAGTTCGGCGGGGCGGTTATCCTCAGGTCAAAGTCCTTGGCTTCCGTACCGAAAAGATAGCTTACGTCAATGTCAAACTTAAAGTCATCCCCGGCGATGGCCTCCAGCTTGGGATAGGTTGCCTGCAGGGTTATCCGAGGGGAGACCGGCGCCTCGCCTTCCTGAGCCATGACGGCGCCCGGTACGGCGACAAAAAGGACGCACGCGAGCCACAGGGAAATAACGCGAAACAGTTTCATTTTTTTCATTCTGAACACCTCTACGCCTTGATACTATAATAAATTTGATACGACCGTCAAAAGGTCGTATCAAATCAGCCCTTCCTCGTACCTATTTACATACTATAACAAATCTAATATGACCGTCAAAGTCTTGTTTCAAACTTGACCAGCCTTTCAATAAAAGCAGGAGTGCCGCATCTACCCGTTATCCAGCCCGGCCGGACTTACGCGCTCGCGGTTCAAGCTTCACTGCCGGGCGAGAAACATACTGTCAGCAGGGGGTGCTTCAAGCGGCGGCGAGCTCTTTAACCTTCGCTGTAAAAGCGGGAAGCACCTTCTTCCAATCGCCGACGATGCCGAAGCGTGCCCCGCGGAAGATGTTTGCCTCCGGGTCCTTGTTGATGGCGATGATGTTCTTGGCGCCGGAGCAGCCGCTCATGTGCTGGCTGGAGCCGGAGATGCCCACCGCGATATAGAGTTGCGGGGCGATGATTTTCCCCGTAAGCCCTATCTGGAGGGTCTCCACCACCCAGCCGTTATCACAGGGCGGCCGGCTGGCGCCGACAGCGCCTTTCAGCAGTTTGGCCAGGTCCTCCAGCTGTTTAAAACCGTCGGGACCGCCGATGCCCCTGCCTCCGGAGACAACCGCCCCGGCATCCTCCAGTTTTATCCCTTCCACTTCCTCCTTTACCTTTTCCAGCACGTTGGTCCGGATAGAAGCGGGGTCCAGCCCGGCATCAACCGCGGTAATTTCTCCCTGGCGCGCGGTATCCGCGGGGGGCGGCTCGAATGCTTTCTGCCTGACGGTAACGACCTGGGGAAAAGCGCTGGCGGTAAATACGGCGAGGGCGTTGCCCCCGTAGACCGGCTTGGTCTGCAGCAGTTTCCCGGATGAGGAATCGATTTCCAGGTCAATGCAGTCGAGGGTGGCGGTGGTCCCCAGCCGGAAAGCCAGCCGCGGGGCGAGGTCTCTGCCTACGGAGGTCTGACCGAGGATGATAATCTGCGGGTTGGCTTCTCCGGCGATTTTTTCCATGACGGAAAGATAGGCATCGTTGCGGTAGTCCTTGAGCAGTGGGTCATCCGCCACGTAAACCCTGTCCGCTCCGTAGCAGATAGCTTCCCGGGCGCACTCGCCGATATTACTGCCGATGGCTACCGCGGCCAGCTCCTGGCCGAGGTCATTCGCCAGCTTCCTGCCGATGCCGAGCCCCTCGGCGGCAATGGAACTCAGCTTGCCATCGGAAATTTCGCAGAATACCGTCACACCTTTGTTGTCAGCCATTTTCGTCCCCTTTATTCTAGTCGGTAATTGTTAAAGAATTATTAGAATTAGCTGAAAATATGATGAGAATATCAAAATAATTTGGCTTCCCTGAGTTTCAAGGCCAGTTTGGCGGCGGCTTCCTCGGGAGTGTCCCCTTCGATAATCTCGCACTTGCCTTCGCGGACGGGCTGGTAGAGTTTCTGAAGCTGGGAGCGCTGCCCTCCAGCGCCAATCTGTCCTGTTTCCGCGCTGATATCCGCAGGCTTCCAGACAACCGGCTCTTTCTTCTTTGCCGCCATAATACCCTTAATTGTGGGGTAGCGCGGCTCGCCGACCTCGTTGCTTACCGTGATGACCGCGGGCAGCGCTACCTCTATCACTTCATAGCCGTCCGAGGTTACCCGTTCTACCCTGGCCTTGCCGTCAGCGACTTCAATCTTCTTGGCGAGCGTCACCAGCGGGAAGCCCAGTATTTCCGCGATGCACGGGCCGACCTGTCCGGCGTTGGTGTCTGACGATTCGCGGCCGCAGAGAACGAGGTCGCACGCCCCCAGTTTCTTGATAGCCATCGCCAGCGCGTACCCGGTGGACCAGCTGTCTCCGCCGGTGAAGGACTCGTCTTCCAGCAGGACCAGTTCATCGGCGCCCATGGAAAGGGGTTTCTTCATCACCTCCCGGAGCAAGTTCTTACCCAGACTGATGACGGTGATTTCCCCCCCCAAGGCGTCTTTTATCTTCAGAGAAGCCTCGACGGCGTACTCCCCGTAGGGATCGACCACGGGCGGCACGCCCTGCATGACCGCCTGCTTCTTCTCGGCGTCAATCTTGAAGCTGGCGGGCGGGGCTTCCGGGTCGATAACCTGTTTGGCGCAAACAATCATCTTCATCGGCAATCTCTCCTTTTTTGTACGAACGTCCGGTTGTCCAGCCAAAACCGACGCTATTTTAACACCATACCCTGCATGCGTCAAACCGAACCACGATGACGCGGGGGATTCCGGCGAGGTCTGCCAGGACATCCAGGGAGGCCGAAGGGTACAGTTCACCCAGGAAGCCGGCGAGCCCTTCCGCCTGCCCCTCCCCGACTTCCAGCAGAGCCGAGCCGCCCGCATTAAGCCTGCCTCTAATCTGGCGGCAGAGCTTATCGAGGAGGTCGCGGCCCTGCGGGCCCCCGTTCAGCGCCAGGCCGGGTTCGAAGCGGAGCGCCGGTGAGCTGAGGAGTTCCCGCTCGGCGACATAAGGCAGGTTGGCCATGATGATATCCACCGGTCCCGGCAGGGGTTCCAGCAGGTCGCCCTGAAGGAAAATGACACGGTCGCTCACGTTATGCCGCGCGCAGTTGGCGCGCGCGACGCCGAGAGCGTCCGGGGAGATGTCGGTGGCGTATACCTTAATTCCGGGCAGGCCTTTTGCCACGGATACGGTGATAGCGCCACAGCCCGTGCCGATATCGGCTATGGTTGACGCGTTTGTTTCCCGGGCGATGCCGATGGTGCCGTCAACCAGCAGCTCCGTTTCGGGGCGGGGAATAAGCACGCCGGGATTTACCAGAAAATCAAGCCCGTAAAACTCCCGGTGGCCGGTGAGATAAGCGGCGGGTTCTCCGCGTATGCGGCGCTCTATCAGCCGGTCATAGCTTTCTTCCTCATCGCAGGAGAGAAGGGATTCCGGCTCGGTATAAAGTTCCGCGCGGCTGATGCTCAGGACATGTCGAAGCAGCACCTCCGCTTCCAGGGAGGCGTCAGGAATACCATTTCCGGCGAACAGGTTCCTCGCCCGCGCCAGCGCTTCCTTGCGGGTCATGCCGCTTGCGCCTCAAGCTTCCTGGTCTGGTCTGTTGTGGCCAGGGTATCGATGATTTCATCGAGGTCCCCGCCCAGAATACGGGGGATATTATGAAAGGTATGGCCGAAGCGGTGGTCGGAAACGCGGTCCTGGGGGAAGTTATAGGTCCGTATCTTCTCCGCGCGCTCGCCGGTGCCCACCTGGGAACGGCGGTCAGCGGTGATTTGTTCATCCTGCCGGCGCTGCTCGGCGTCCAGGAGACGGGAGCGGAGCACGGACATCGCTTTAATCTTGTTCTGAAGCTGGGAGCGCTCGTCCTGGCAGGCGACGACCATTCCGGTGGGGACATGGGTGATGCGCACCGCCGTGGCGACTTTGTTTACGTTCTGGCCCCCGGCCCCTCCGCTGTGGTAAATATCAAACTTTAGGTCATCCGGGTTGATGGAGATGTCCACTTCCTCGGCTTTGGGCAGAACCGCCACGGTGGCGGTGGAGGTGTGTATCCTTCCGGAGGACTCCGTGACGGGTACGCGCTGCACGCGGTGGACGCCCCTCTCGTACTTGAGACGGCTGTAAGCCCCCCGGCCTTTGATTTCAAAGATAACCTCCTTGAAACCACCGATGCCGCTTTCGTTCATACTGATGATTTCTACCTTCCAGCCCTGGGACTGGGCATAGCGGCTGTACATGCGGAAAAGGTCGGCGGCGAAGAGGGCAGCCTCGTCCCCGCCCGTACCGGCCCGGATTTCCATGATGATATCCTTTTCATCGTTGGGGTCCCTGGGCAGAAGGGACAGCTTCAACTCATGCAGCTGTTCTTCCAGCCGGGGCTCCAGCTTGGCAATTTCTTCCCTGGCCAGTGCCGCCATATCCGCATCAACGTCCTCATTCAGCATGCCGTTCGTTTCCTCGAGGGCCGCGGCGGTGGCCTTGTATTTCCGGTACCGGGTTACCACGTCTTCAAGGCCGGCCCGTTCCTGTGCCAGCGCCTGCAGTTTCGGAAGGTCGGCGGCAAATTCCGGGGATGCCATCTGGCGGTCAATTTCCCGGTACCGCTTTTCAATTTTTTCCAGTTGCTCTATCATATCGGTTTGCTCCTTTCCAATTATAGCGCGATAGACCATGCCGGGCCAATAGCCCTTTTCCGGCGCTATATTTGCACCTTGTGGCCGGGGCGCGGAGAAGAGAGCAGCCGCGAGGGGGCGGAAAGAATGTAATCGGGATGGGAGGGGGCATCAACGGAGCCGACAAATAACCGGATGAAGCCGCGAATACTTTTTTGGGTGCATCGCGCGTAGATATGTGCTATAGTGTTTCCTTAAGAACGATGGCGAAGAAGACGGCCCAGCTGATTTCCGATATCGTGAATCCCTTCTCCGTGAGCCTCGCGATGATTATCGTGCTTTCCTTCCATACTTCGGCGTCTCCCGCGGAGGCATTAAAATGGATGCTCCTGTCCATTTCCTTCAGTATCTTCCCGGTCCTGGCCGTGCTCCTCTATCTGGTCCACAAGGAAAGACTTGACGCGATTTTTGTGCGGGCGCGCCGGCAGCGGAACAAGGTCTACGTGCTGGCCATCTTCTGCGCCGCCCTTAGCGTCGGTATCCTGTTTTTGCTTGATGCCCCCGAGTTACTTCTGGCTTCCTATGCTTCGGCGATAATTGCCCTCACCGTCTATATGTGTATCAATCTCTGGTGGAAAATAAGCGTGCATACCGGTTTTGTGTCGGCTTCATTAATCCTGACCGTGATTCTTTACGGTCTCCCCGGATTGTGGGCACTGCCTTTGCTGCCCTTGATCGGCTGGTCTCGTGTGGAGCTGGCGCACCATTCCACGGCCCAGGTCATTGTGGGCGCCGCGCTTTCTCCCTTAACTGTGATGGCTACATTCTACTGTTTTGGTCTGCTCGCATAGGTTGGAGAGTTTCCAGGGTGCCCCCCCACGCCCTGATTCCCTTCCCGCCCAGGCCCGCCTTCCGGGCATTTTCCTGCTCTCCCAGCCAGTGCAGGTAAAAGGTTTTGTTTGCACTTGGTTGGCGGGGGTAAAAGAGCGGCCGCGAGGGTGGGTTAGGGTGGGAAGAAGGTCAACGGGAGGGAAGGGGCACTACCTGGAGCCACCAAAACCGAATAAAACCACGTAAAACCGTGGTTGCCACTACTCCCGATTTTCGCTACAATGAGCCCGTGAGGGAGGTCAATTAAGACAGTGCTGGCCAAGGTAAGGACTGCGGCGGTCATCGGTTTGGAGGGAGCCATCGTGGAAGTGGAAGTGGATATCTCCCCGGGGCTTCCCTCGTTCACCGTTGTCGGGCTGCCGGACGCCGCCGTGCAGGAAGCGAGGGAACGGGTACGCGCTGCCATCAGGAACTCCGGGGGTACCTTCCCCATGAAACGGGTGGTGGTAAACCTGGCTCCTGCCGACCTCAAAAAAGCGGGCCCGTCCTATGACCTGCCCATCGCCGCGGGCATCCTGCTCGCCTCGGAGCAGGTGTCTGCCAGCGCCGATAACGTTATTTTTCTTGGAGAGCTGTCCCTGGACGGAGCGCTGCGCCACACTAACGGCGTGCTGCCCATGGTGATGCTGGCCCGGGGGAAAGGTATTCCCAAGGTCATCGTCCCCGAAGCGGATGCCCGGGAAGCCTCTCTGGTGGAAGGGGTCAGGATATTGCCGTTCGGTTCGCTAGCCCGGATAATCAGCTACCTGAATGGAGAAAGTCCGGAACCCGAGCCTGAGGCCGTAGTAGCCCTTGATGCCCCGGCGCCTTATTCGGGCGGCACTGACATGGCCCTGGTCAAAGGGCAGGAGCACGTCAAGCGGGCGCTGGAAGTGGCGGCGGCGGGCGGTCACAATGTCGTCATGTCCGGACCTCCCGGGAGCGGTAAAACTCTGCTGGCGCGCGCTCTTCCTTCTATCCTGCCGCCCATGACCGTGGCGGAGGCCCTGGAAGTGACCAAGATTTACAGCGTCAGTGGTCTGTTGCCGGCGGATACGCCGATGATGCGGCAGAGGCCGTTCCGCTCCCCGCACTACACCATTTCCGGCGTAGGCCTGGTGGGCGGGGGCCGCTGGCCCCGTCCCGGAGAAATCAGCCTGAGCAACAGGGGGGTACTTTTCCTGGACGAGCTGCCCGAGTTCGGGAACTCTCTTCTCGAAGTGCTGCGGCAACCGCTGGAAGACAAGGTGGTTACCATCAGCCGGGCGCAGGGAACGCTTACCTTCCCGGCGAATTTCATGCTCGTCGGCGCAATGAATCCCTGTCCCTGCGGTTATTACGGCGATTCTCTTCGCCAGTGCACCTGCTCGCCCGGCATGGTCTCCCGCTATCAGCGCCGCATCAGCGGCCCGTTTCTGGACAGGGTTGATATCTTCATTGAGGTACCCCGAATCGATTATGAGAAGCTGGCCGACGAGAGATTGGGAGAACCATCGGCGGCTGTCCAGTCCCGTGTGGCGGTTTCCCGCGAAATCCAGCTCCGCCGGTTCCACGGCAACGGGCTTGTCTGCAATGCCGAGATGAAACCCGCCGAGATAAGAGAGTTCTGCGGGGTAGATGAGACAGCCCAGGGGCTGATTAAGGCGGCGATGAAGCAGTTGTACCTTTCCGCCCGGGCGTTCCATCGCATTCTGAAGCTGGCGCGGACCATCGCTGACCTTGAAGGAGTCGATATTATCCGCGCGCACCACGTGGCGGAGGCGATACAGTATCGCCCCAGGAGGACGGAGTAGATTATGAAAGGTAAATCCGGCGGCCTGGCGGTCTTTCTGATTTTAATGTCGCTTTACGTTTCCGCCTGCGCGGACTTCCAGCAGTTCCCCACCGCCACACCGACGGCGCCGGCCGGGCCGGAAATAGCCCCCGCGACGGCCGCTGTTACCAGTGGAGACAAAGCCGTCCTGGCGGTTTATGAACACTTACTGGCCGGGGCGGGCAGCCATGAGGCGAAGGACTACCTGGCTGATTTCTACGCGGAAGCGGACAACTGGACGGCGGAACTGGAACGTTTTCAGGACGGTTCCAGTGTCTGGCACGTTATTATTGACATGACCGCTTCGGAGACCTGGGAGTGGCCGCCCCACTGGCGTCAGGCAAGCTGGTATGTCTACCGTGACGGTGAGGTTGTGCCTTCCAACAGATATAGCGGCAACGCTCTCAGAATTGAGGCGGACCTGCAGCGGCTGAGCAATACGGCGGGGGCCTAGCGAAGTCATCGTCGATTTTGTCGGCGTACAGCAGGCGGGACGCGTAGAAGTGGTCCTCAGGGGTGAAGTCCCCGGCTTTTAAACCTGGCCGCTGCCGAAGAGCAGGAAAAAGACACCCAGTAACGCAATCACCAGACCTATGGCAATGGCAATCCAGCCCCCCAGCTTCAGGGCGCCGGGCTGGGGGCGGGAGGGCCAGTGCTCGGTGAACTCCCTCAGGTCCGCTTTGCGGGTAGCCAGAGCTTCGAAGTATCCCTTTTCCTCACGCCTGCCCCAGAACATGGCGAGCAGGCCGAGCACCAGGAATACGCCTCCCACGATTAACAGTATTATATGTTCGTCATTTGCCATCGGCTATCTACCGGGGATGGTAACGCTTGCCGTTAAAGATACACTAATGCCGCCGTATTTGCAAGGCGTGCCATGCGGTAGGCCTGTATTTTGGCGGGAGGGGAGAAAAAAGCCGCGAGGGCGTGATCGGGTGGAAGTTAATTCCGGTAACCAGGCGCCTGCCCGCCGAATCACCTCCCGGACAACTTTTTCCCGCCCGGCCAGTCCCCGGGCATGATAGGTTTGTCCTGGAGGGGACCCCTGCTAATAGCGCCTGCGTAATTCCCCTCGCGGCTTATCTTGTCTCTTGGCCGGATGATTTATTTGACTTCGGCGGTAGCCCCGGCGGATTCCAGTTTCTGCTTGGCGTTCTGGGCTTCTTCCTTGCTCACGCCTTCTTTTACCGGCTTGGGAGCGCCTTCCACCAGGTCCTTTGATTCCTTCAGGCCCAGGGAGGTAAGCTCTCTTACCGCCTTGATGACATTAATCTTGTTCGCGCCGATTTCCTTGAGGATTACGGTAAACTCGGTCTGTTCCTCTTCGGCGGGCGCTGCTTCCGCAGCGGCACCGGGTGCTGCTCCTGCGGCCATTACCGGCGCTGCGGCCGTAACGCCGAACTCGGTTTCAAGGGCTTTTACCAGTTCGGACAGTTCCAGGACCGTCATGTTCTTCACGGTCTCCATGATCTCGTCGATGGACTTGCCTTTCCCGGCCTTGGCTTCCTTGGCGGCGGGTTTAGCCGCTTTCGGCTTGGCCTCTTCAGCAGGGGCCGCTTCTTCCTTCTTCACTTCTTCGGAAGCGACTTCCGCTTTCTCTTCATTCTCTGCCATGTTATCCTCCTTCAAGTTGGTTGATTCTCGCTTGTAAGACTCCCATTATGCCCCGCATCGGGCTTGCCAGGCAGTTGACCAGCATGGCGATGGGACTCTGGAAACCCCCTACCACCCTGGCGAGCAGTACGTCTCTCGTGGGCAGCGTCGCCAGCCTTTCTACTTCGGCACTGGTGAGCGCACGCTGGCTGAGAAATCCGCCCCTGATGCTCATGACCGATTTGTTGCTGCGGATGTATTCGGTGATGAGCCTCGCAGGCTCGGAAATTTCCCCCTCGCTGAAAGCAATGGCGACAGGACCCTGTAACAGCGGTACCAGGTCATTCCTCCCCGCCCTTTCCGCGGCAAACCGGGCCAGCGTATTTTTTACCACCTGGTATTTAACCTGCGCCCCGTCCAGCTTGCGCCGCAGTTCGTTCAACTCGCCGGTGGTCAGCCCCCGGTAGTCTGTCAGGATGCCGACTTTCGCCGTGTTGAAGACTTCCTCCAGGTTGTCAATCCTTGCCGCCTTTTTTTTTCGGCTCTTCTCTCTGGTATCCATATTCTCTACCTCCGGGTAATCCGTGTCCCGAAAAAAAATCCTTGCGCCTGCGCGCAAGGATACCAGCATTTCAGCTATCCTCGGCAGGTCAGTTTAAGCCCTGATGGGCGCCCGCTGTCTCCGGATTAATATTCAGTTGTCCCTAATGTAACATAAACGGGGGATGCTGTAAAGTCAGCCGGTGGTCATCCCCAGCGTCGTCCTTAAATCGAGCTTGATTCCCGGGCCCATGGTGGTGGTAAGGTACGCGCTCTTTACGTACTGCCCCTTGGCGCCGCTGGGTTTGGCCCTCATCACCGCCTCGATAACAGCGGCGAGGTTCTCCTGCAGCGTCTTCTCATCGAAGCTCGCCTTACCGATGGGCACGTGGATAATCGCGGTGCGGTCCAGCTTGAACTCCACGCGGCCCTTGCGTGAGTCTTTGATAACCCGGGGGAGGTCTTCCGCCTGGACTACCGTACCTGACTTGGGGTTGGGCATCAGGCCTTTTCTCCCCAGGATTTTACCCAGCTTCCCTACCTTGTTCATCATGTCCGGGGTGGCGATGGCCGTGTCAAAGTCCAGCCAGCCGCCTTCGATTTTCTTTACCATATCGTCGCCGCCCACGTAGTCCGCCCCGGCGGATTCGGCGGTCCTCTCCGCTTCGCCTTGGGCGAATACCAGGACTCTCACCTTTTTCCCCAGGCCGTGGGGAAGCAGGGAGACGCCTCTTACCTGCTGGGTGGCGTTACGGGGGTCAACCCCCATGCGCAGGTGCAGCTCCACTGTCTCATCGAATTTAGCCGGCGCGGCTTTTTTCAACAGGGCGACCGCTTCCTCGGGGGAGTAGTCCCTCGGTTTCTCCACCAGCGCCAGCGCTTCCTCGTACTTCTTTCCGTGCTTGGTCATCTTATTCCACCTTAATGCCCATGCTCCGGGCCGTTCCTTCAATAATCCGTTCCGCCGCTTCAGGACTCTTGGCGTTCAGGTCTTTCGCTTTCATCGCCGCGATTTCCCGGAGCTTTGCCCTGGCGATGGTGCCCACGGCTTCCTGCCCCGTGGCCCCGCTGCCCTTTTCCAGCCCCAGCGCCTTTTTGAGGAGGTCGGTGGCGGGAGGGGTCTTGGTGACGAAGCTGAAAGAGCGGTCCTCGTAAACGGTGATTTCCACGGGGACAATGGAACCGGTCTGGGAGCTCGTGCGCTCGTTATATTCCTTGCAGAAGCCCATGATGTTGATGCCGTGCTGGCCGAGCGCCGGGCCGACCGGCGGCGCCGGGTTGGCCTGTCCCGCTGGAATCTGCAGCTTGATGATTGCCTTTACTTTCTTCGCCATTTTATCTCACCCTCACAGTTTCTCTACCTGTAAAAAGTCCAACTCCACCGGCGTCTCCTGTCCGAAGAGGGAGAGCAGTACCTTTAACTTACCCTTTTCCTGGTTGATTTCATCCACGACTCCCACGAAGTCGATAAACGGTCCGTCAATGACGCGCACGCTCTGGCCCTTGCGGAAGCCGACCTTCACCCTGGGCGTTTCCGCTACCATCTGTTTCAGGATGTCGTTTACCTCTTCCTCGGGCAGGGGGGTGGGCTTTGAGCCGCTGCCCACGAAGCCGGTGACGCCGGGCGTGTTTCGCACCACGTTCCAGCTGTGGTCCGTCATCATCATCTCCACGAGCACGTAACCGGGCAGTATTTTCTTGGTGACCGTGCGGCGGCGCCCGCTTCTGACTTCCACTTCGTCTTCGGTGGGAATAATAATCTGGGCCACCTCGTCGCCGGCATCCATGAACTTGATGCGCTGCTCCAGGTTCTTTTTCACCCGTTCTTCATACCCGGAGTAGGTATGAATGACGTACCAGTTTTTTGAGTTCTCGTGTTCAGCCAAACCAAACCCTCTTGCCAAATTGCTCCATCAGACGGAATTGCCTGGAGACAGGCGGGGAAACAGCAGCCCCGGTCATCCTAGCCGCTGAAGAAGAGCGCATTTATCAGCTCGCTAAACGCAAAATCCAGCGCCCCCAGGATGATTCCGAATATTATGGAGACTATCAGTACCAGCGTGGTAAGGTAGGCTATCTCTCCCCTGCTGAGCCAGACCACCTTTTTCAGCTCGTTAATAGTTTCCGTAATGTAACGGAACCTGGGACGGCTCTGTTTCGCACTTGCCATACGCTGCGTCATCTCCGCCTCCGCGCAAATCGCAACTTACGCTACTTAACCTCCCGGTGCAGCCTATGGACGCGGCAGCGGGGACAGTACTTATTCAACTCCAGCCGCTGCGGGTCGTTCTTGCGGTTCTTGGTCGTAGTATAAGTCCTCTCCTTGCACTCGCTGCAAGCGAGGTGAATTATGTTTCTTGCTTCTGCTTTCTTAGCCATTTTTATTCGATTATCTTGGTAACGGTACCGGCCCCAACCGTCCGGCCGCCCTCGCGGATAGCGAAGCGCAGGCCCGGCTCAAGGGCTATCGGGTAGAGGAGTTTCATTTTCATTTTAACATTATCACCGGGCATCACCATTTCCACTCCCTCGGGAAGCTCGATGCTCCCGGTAACGTCAGTGGTCCGGATGTAGAACTGCGGTTTGTAGCCATTGAAGAAGGGGGTATGCCTCCCGCCCTCTTCCTTGCTGAGGACGTAGACTTCCGCTTCGGCGTAGGTATGGGGTTTGATGGAACCCGGCGCCGCCAGCACCTGGCCTCTTTCGATGTCTTCGCGCTCCACGCCGCGGAGCAGACAGCCGACCGCGTCTCCCGCCTCGGCATAGTCCAGCGTCTTGTGGAACATTTCCAGGCCGGTAACAGTTACCTTGCGCGGTTCGTGGTGCAGCCCGACGATTTCGACCTCTTCTCCGCTCTTGATGGTGCCGCGCTCAACCCTGCCGGTGGGTACCGTGCCGCGGCCTTTGATGCTGAAGACGTCTTCGATAGGCATCAGGAAGGGCTGGTCCTTGGGGCGCGCAGGCATCGGGATATAAGTGTCAACGGCATCCATCAGCTTCAGAATTTTGCCGCACCATTCGCATTCCGGCTTGCCGCAGCCGCATTCCAGGGCTTTCAGGGCGCTCACCCGGACTACCGGTATCTCATCCCCGGGGAACTCGTATTTGTTCAGCAGGTCCCTGACCTCCACTTCCACCAGCTCCAGCAGTTCCTCGTCATCCATCATGTCTACCTTGTTCAGGGCAACCACTATGCTGGGGACCTGTACCTGGTGCGCCAGGAGGACATGCTCCCTGGTCTGGGGCATGGGGCCGTCCGGGGCGCTGACCACGAGGATGGCGCCGTCCATCTGCGCGGCGCCGGTAATCATGTTCTTGATAAAGTCGGCGTGGCCCGGGCAGTCAATATGGGCGTAGTGCCGGTTCGCTGTTTCGTATTCGATATGCGCGATGGCGATGGTAAGCCCGCGCGCCTTCTCTTCCGGGGCGTTGTCAATGCTGTCAAAGCTGCGGTACTGGGTACCGAAACCCTGTTTTGACAGAGTCATGGTTATTGCCGAGGTCAGGGTGGTCTTTCCGTGGTCCACGTGCCCAATGGTACCTACATTTACGTGCGGTTTGGTGCGGTCAAATTTCTGTTTTCCCATTTTTACCTCCGTTAATCAAGCCCACAATCGGATTCGAACCGATGACCCCGTTCTTACCAAGAACGTGCTCTACCGACTGAGCTATGTGGGCATCGGTCTACATTATAGCGATTTTACCGGTGCTTTGTCCAGATTATTCTCAAAAACGGGAGCAAACTGGTGGAGGGGGTAGGATTCGAACCTACGTAGCCCTTAGGGCGGCAGATTTACAGTCTGCTCCGATTAACCACTCCGGCACCCCTCCGCGCTCCCCATAAACCAAGCCCGAGGAGGGATTCGAACCCGTCAGCCTACCGATTACAAGTCGGTTGCGCTACCATTGCGCCACTCGGGCATGAAAAAAGCACGTATTCCAGACAGCCTACGTATTATATGAATGAATGAAATAAAAGTCAAGCTGGCTACCTTGTTTGCACCTGGTGGTAGGGAAGAAAAGAGCAGCCGCGAGGGTGGGACAGGTTGGGGAGAAAAAGGTATGGAGGCTAAGAGTGAGGGAATTCCCCTACCATCTCTGCCCCCGGTGATTCTTTACCCACCCGGCCCGCCCCGGGGCTCCTGGAAATTACTCGGGTAAAAAATAAGGAATGTTTACCGGCTAAGCCGTGTAGGCCGTGAGGGTGGGACAGGTCGGGGAGAAAATCATCGGGTTGGGGCGGACGTTACCCGGAGCGATAAAACGGAATAAGGCCGGCTCCGCATCCGGTCGGTGGATAAGCGGAGTTTTTATTCCTAATAATAAACCGCTCTTTCTCTCCTTCTGAAAAAATAACCCGCGACCACGCCAAAGAGGAGGCCGCCCATATGCGCCTGCCAGGCTACGTTAGTTATTATAAAACCGGGTATAGAGAAGATAACAAAAAACACCAGGATGACCAGCCACAGGGGCATCGGGAAAATGAAGTAGAGCAGGACCTTCAGCCTGGGCCTTAACATGAGGAGGGTCCCCGCTATAGCGTAGACCGCCCCGGAAGCACCGACGGCCGGGATGAACGGATGGCCCAGCAGCAGGTAAAAAATATTGCCCAGGATACCGCCCCCGAAATATACGATAAGGAACCTGTTGTCACCGACGAGTTGCGAGAGGTAGGTGCCGAAGAAGAAAAGCGTCAGCATATTCCCGAAAAGGTGCCCGAAACCTGCGTGGACGAACATACTGGTGATGATAGTCCAGGGCTGCTCCAAAAAAAAAGCAGGGCGAAGCCCCAAATTCAGAATGACAAAGCGCTGGTTGATAAAAACGGCAACCAGCAGCATCACGTTGATGACGATGATGATGAGTACCGGGTTGGTCCCCGAACTGCGGTATCCGTATCTCATTCTCTTAACTCGAAATAAAATATCCTTTTATTCATGATAACCGTTCCAGACACTCTATGGCAAGGAATACCTTCAAAGCTTTTGACTCAATCTTAGTTGTTGCTGTCATTGCGAGCTCTGCGAAGCAATCCCAAACGAATGGAACAGAGATTGCTTCGTCGCTGCGCTTCTCGCAATGACAACCAAGACTGAGCAGAACTCTCCAAAGTTTTTACTGGAGCGCAAGAAAAGCCGCGAGGGCGGGCCGGGTGGGAAAGAGAATCATCCGCGGGGGAGGGGTTACTACCGGGAAACCAGGGCAAACCGGGCGGGACCCTTCGGTGATTCGTGTGCTTTATGGTAGAATCCAGATGAAATTTCCGCTTCGTCACGGAGGGACTGCGATGGAGAAGCTGAGCATCCGGACAAACAGCAAGGTTGAGTTTCAGGACATCACTGGCATGGTGGAGGATGCCGTCCGCTCCAGCGGTGTCCGCAGCGGCGTCTGCCAGGTCTTCGTGCCCCACACCACCGCCGGCATCACTCTTAATGAGCATGCCGACCCCAGCGTCATCGAAGACATCATTACGCGGCTGGAGGCGCTGGTGCCGCAGCGCGGGGACTACAGACACGGGGAAGGTAATTCACCCGCCCACATCAAAAGCAGTCTGACCGGGAGTTCCGTGACGCTCTTCGTGGAAAACGGGGGGCTCGTCCTGGGGATATGGCAGGGGGTTTTCTTCTGCGAGTTTGACGGGCCGCGGACGCGCCAGGTCATGGTAAGGATTACGCCCGGCTGAACTTCAATTCAGCAGGTAGACGTTCTTCCGCACCTCTATCAGATCAGGGCTGGTGCAGGGGTGCTCTGTATAGACGATGGATATCCCGTTTTCAGCAAGGAAATCCGTGTCTGAGCAGCCTCCCGCCAGAAAATCGTAGGCTTTTTCGTCCGTGTCGGTAGGGAAAGCGCTTATCCTGGTGTAGACATACCTGTCCGTAAGCGCGACAAACGCCGTGCCTTTCCACGGGTCCAGTAAAACCCTTCCGGGACGTCCCTCTAGGTTGTTTTTTATCCAGATAAAAGCCTGATAGTCCTCTGTGTCTATCATGCGGTAATAGGGGGTTTCCAGTCTCTGGGGAATGGCGATGGCCAGCACCGCCGCGATTACCGCTGCGGCGAGGATCTTCCCCGTGTTCGCCCTCAGCCAGGTAGCTTTAAACCGTCGGACGTAGTGCTGGGGCAGCCTGATTTTCAATATCGTATTCACTCCCGCGCCGGCGGTGATACCCGCCATCAGCATGACATATTGCAGACCGCGTATATAGAGCAAAGGCACGCCGAAATGGAACCGGTAAAAGACGAGCAGCATCAGTTCCAGCGCCAGGAAACCGAACACAATGCCGTAATTCTTGATCCCCCCCTTTACCAGCAGCGCGATGCTGCCGATGATGGAGAGCAGAAAGGGAAGGATGCCGTAGCTTACCGCCAGCTGCTGGGGTACTTCTACGTAGTCCAGGGGATACTGCGGCGTCAGCAGTCCGCGGGCGGTATTGATAATCAACTCAAAGGTGAGGGGAAGGGTAATGATTACGGGGGCCAGCAGCGCCGCGGCCAGGAATAAACCGTGCCTGAAATCATTCCTGAGGCGGAGGATGACATAAGGGGTGATAACGATGAAAACGACGATTGCCGAGGGAGCGTGCGAGGCGAGCAAGAAGGTAAATGAAACAAAGATGAGCACGTAGCCCCACCTGTTTTTGAAATGGAACGCCAGGAAAAAAATCAGGGGCAAGAGAAGCAGCCCCATCGCCACCGGTACCAGGAATGCCGGTCCCAGGATGCCGACCGTTGTGATTATCAGGCAGGTAAAGAGGGCGGCTTCCCAGCCGTAACCCTGCGGCCGGGCCATAAGGTAAACCAGGAAAACGGTTACCGCGAAAAGAACGCCCGGGAGAAACCGGAACATATCCAGCCAGGAGATGCCGCTTACGGCATGGAAAGCGGCCAGAAAGTAATGGAAACCGGCTTCGAGACTACCGACGAGGCTCGGTTCCACCGCTTCGCCGGTGAACGGGTCGACTACGGTCATCACTCCCGATTCCAGGACGGTCTTCGCCCGGACAAGGTGCTCCCATTCATCAACATGTACCGGATAGGGGTAAGACAGTTTCGGGATAAGAGCGATAAAAAAGGCCAACAGCAGTATCGGGGCCAGCATTAAAAAATCGCGTCTGTCCAGTCTTAAAGCGCTTGGCAAGTTCACCAGCTTATCTCTTGATACCGAATCGTCCGGTTATCTGTTTGCTACGTCGATCCACAGATACGGGGGCTCCTCAAAATACGCCGTCCCGTCTTTGTAGAGCACAAAGGAGACTTTTTCCCCTTCGCCGGCGGTTTGCGGGGAAAAACCTATCTCCTCTTCCCATTTCTCCCCCGGACCGAGAGAAATCGGACCGATGAGTTCCAGCTCCGCACCTTTAAAATACAGGGGCAGGGTCATATTATCGCTGACCACCTTGATGTCATATTCCGCCCGCGTATTTTCATGGTTGCTGATGCCGAGGATGACCCTCCCGTAAGCCGCCTTATGGATTTCCCCATCGTACTTCACTTCCACTATCTTACCGTTTTCCAGGACGAACCCGGTGGGGTATATATCCGTCATGCTCCGGTAATCCAGGATGTAGAACTCGGTGAACTCTTCGGCGGTCCGAGGGGAAGCGATAACATAGGCCAGCAGCACGACGGCTGCCAGCAGGACTACCAGGAGAAATACGGTCAGTACCCTGTTCATGGAACTCATAGAATTATTTAACGATACCACAGCTACGAACGGGTTGACAATTCCTCAGCTAAGTCTGCCCCCGGCTCTGATACCGACCGTCACCCGTTCCATTTCCAGGCTCTGCGGGGTGCCGTTGATATCTGTGACAGATGGCATTGAATTATTGAATTAAAGTCCATAATATTGACAACAGGCATTGTTAATGATACCCTTGATAAAATTGTGGCCGTTTCAAGGACATCGCGGAAATTTTCGGATAACGGCTTTATTTCGCGAAATGACATTTGTAAACAACCCTGATAAAGTGTTAAGATACATATCAGTTTTTCGAAGCGGAATGCGGTTTAGCCCGAATACCTCACCGGTTTGAATATGTGCCGCCAGGTGAAATATGGAAATCAGAAAAGACCCGAGGCCCCCGGAATACCGTTACTGGACCCAGTTGATAGACCATATCGGTGATACCGGTATCATCTTTAACAACGGTAACATCGTCTATCCCCGCCAGTTTGAAATCCACCTCCCCGGAAATCACATCAGCCCCTGTAATTTGAACTGTCCGCACTGCGCGGGCAAGTATTTCCAGAAGGATTTGGGCAACTGGGAAATGGAAGGTCTGGAGCTTCTCGAGAAGCTCCAGGGGAAGATTCCCTACCATATCTACGGGGGCGCTTATACCGAGCCTCTTTTGAACCCTTACTTCATGGCTTTCCTGAGGATGACGAAAAAACACGGCAATCACTTCGGTATTCATACCAACGGCTCGCTGCTCTACCGGCTGGAGGAGCAATGCGGCTGGCTTACGGAATTGAACCGCATTTCGGAGGACAGGGTTGATTATCTCTCCGTCAGCCTGGACGCCGGTTTTCCCTGGTCCTGGGCCAGGACCAAGGGGACAAAAGACGAACACTTTTTCGGAGAGATTATTCAGGGACTAAAAAAGGCGGTGGAAATCAGGAATCAGGCGGGAAAAGGACATGCAATACGGTTGTGCTATCTGATATCCCCGCACAGCGACAGCATCGAGAACTTCCTTGCCGTCATCGAGACCGCCCACGAGATAGGCGTGGACTCGCTGCGCTTTTCGATTCCCTTCGCCAGCTACAACCAGACATTTGAAAATGTACGGCGGTACAAGCAGGACAGGGAAGTGCCGATGAATGCGGTCTATGAGGACAGGCTCGGTCCCCATCTTTCCGTTTCCCAGAACGAAAAGCCTTATATTTTTTATACCGGGCCGGAGTTTACCGATATTGATAAATATGACTTCTCGCAGTGTATTTACTGCTATTATCAGATTACCTACGGCGCTGACGGCTACGCTTACAAGTGTTCCACCACCGCCACGCCAACGGTGGCACAATGCCGCCTGGGCAGAATTACCAGCGATTTGGAGGAATTCCATCGCTTGATACTGGCCAACGCTAATCCCCACTGGAAAGCGGGAGCTTGCTTCTCCAGCGGGGCGCGCTGCAACCGGATGGGACTGGAAATCAACCGGATGTACGCCCGTCTCGGCGCGGCGGAACCGCCGGGCATACTTAGCCATGATGCCGGGGTCCGCCGGGGTAATATTAATATTGGATAACGGGGTGACGTGGCTGGTTGCATCTCCGGCATGTTTCCTTGCGTAGGCAAAGGAATCTCGCCGGTGATTATCTTTATGGGGGCAGAGCGGGGGAGATATGTTTGGGTGCGCGCTCATCGGACAGGGATACTGGGGCTCCAAGCTAAAGAGATATATCGAGGAAAACCCCGGATTTAGCCTGAAATACGTCTGTAATTCCGGATCTGACCTTGGCGGGGTGTGGACGGACCCGGAGGTATCCGCGGTCGTTATCGCCACGCCGAACGCCACCCACTACCCGCTGGTCAAACAGGCGCTGATGAGCGGCAAGCACGTCCTTTCGGAAAAGCCCCTGGCTCTTACCGCCGGAGAATGCGCCGACCTCAGGCAAACAGCCTCCGACCGTAGCTTGAAACTGCTGGTAGAGTATACCTATACCTTCTCGCGGGCCTTACGGCAGGCTCGTCAGATGGTGGGGGACGGCGAAATCGGGTCGGTACTCGGCATCGAGATGATGGTGAGGCACCTGGGCAGGTTCGGGGGAGGCAGCGTCTACTGGCTGCTGGCCTCCCACATGCTTTCCGTTCTGGACATGTTTATCCCCCTGAAAGATACTGACTTCACCAAAGCTGACCTGGTTACCCGCCGCGGAGACGTGGAAACCGGCGTTATCCGCTTCCGGTACCGGGATATTTCGGGACAGCTCGTGGTCAGTCTGAACTATCCCGGTAAGGAGACCCGGATAATCATCTACGGGGAGGAAGGGACGATAGTCTACGACCCGGCGGCTGCCGCGTCCCTGGTGGTGGAGAAATATGAGCGGTTGAAATGGACGGTGGCCGCGGACCTGCCCCGGGGGCGCCGGGAGTTCCGCCTTGATGAAAGTCATAATCTGCGTTATGCTATAGAATATTTCCTGGCGGTGCTGGAGGGCAGGGAGGAGAGCAATGCAGACCGGGCGGTGGCCATCACCGAAATCCTGGAAAGGTTGGGATAGGTCCGGGGGAATCCAAAAAGAATGAGTAACAATCCTGATACAAATGGAGAACATCCCGTAGAGGAGTTCCTTAAAAAAGGGAACTTCCGGTTTAACGGTTCCAAAATTCTGGTCTTCATTCCGGTCCGCAGCGAGGAGCATACCATCGCCGCGGTAATCGCCGGTGTGAGGGAAGCCGGTTATCCTGATATTCTGGTTATAGATGACCGCTCGGAGGATAGCACCCCGGAGATATTGAAGAAGCTGGACGTCGAGGTGCTCACGCGCAAGACCAATTCCGGCTCCAGGATTGTAAACGGGCTGGAAGTGGGCTACCGGCTGGGTTTTGATTATGTGGTCAAAATAGACGGTGACGGCCAGCATAGCCCCGCTGACATCTCCCGGCTGCACCGGCATGCGGTTAACACCGGAGCTGACATCGTTATCGGTTCCCGGCACCATAACGGTTTTCGGGGGAATATCCGCACCATCCAGGGTATCGGCATGCAGTTCTGCTCGATTCTGGTTACAGTCTTGACCCGAAGACGCCTGACGGATACCACCTCCGGCCTGAAAATTTGGAGTCGCAATGCCTGTGCCGTGGCGATAGACGCTTTCCAAAAAGGAAAGCTGCGCCAGGCGGCAACCTATCATTTTGAAGAACTCCTGATTGGCTCGCGAAAACACTTGAAACTAGAAGAAATTCTGGTTACGATGTCTACCCGGGAATGTGGAGAAACGAAATCTTTTGTCAGGAAAGAGCTTTTCAGGTTCCCGCTGAATCTGCTGAGGAGCACCTTTAGAGGATTTTTTCTGACCGGCCGGTAATACCCGTTTTTTCATGGACCGGAAATATTCTGGAAACAATTGTGGACTATCATTTCGGGAAACGTTGTTTTCCTGAGATTTCAGGAGGCAGAGAAGAGGGGGGAAATGGGATATAAAATATGCACCAGGTGTATCCTTCCGGAGACTTTTCCGGGGATACGGTTCGATGAGAAAGGCGTCTGCAACTACTGCCGTAATCACCAGCCGGTGAAAGTCCGCGGTGAGGCGGCCCTGGAAAAGAAACTGGGGGAATACCGCCTTAAGGCAAAAGGAGACTATGACTGCCTCGTGCCGATAAGCGGGGGGCGGGACAGCGCCTTCGTGCTCCACCAGTTGGTGAAAAAGTTCCGCATGAAAGTCATGACACTGACGGTGGACAGCGGCTTTATCCTGCCCGAGGGGCTGCGCAATATCGAGAGGATTGTTGAGGTACTTGGCGTTCCCCACATCTGGCTCCGCGACGATAAAGCAGTGGAGACGGCCAGGCGGAATACCGTGATTAAGTTTCAGGGGTGGCTGCGCAAGCCCTCCATCAAGACCATTATTCCCGTGCTTAACTCCGGTGACAAAACAATGAACCTGCGCATGGCGCGGTATGCCCACGGGAACGGTATTCCGGTGGTGCTGGGCGGCAACTACGTGGGTAACTGCAGCTTTGAAGAAGAGCACTGGAAGCGAGGATTTCTGGGTGTTTTCGGGGATGAACGGGGTACTTTCTCCATGTCCGCCAAGCTCAAGCTGGTATCCCTTTTCCTGCTGGAATACCTCAAAAATAGCTATAATTTCAAACTGCCGATTCTAAAAGAGTATTTGACAGGCGGGATGGTCTACTTTTTTGAGCCTTTTTTCCGCCCGCGGGACGTGGACTTCCTCGGTTTTTACGATTATATCTACTGGAGAGAGAAAGAGGTGGTGGACACGGTGACGCGGGAACTGGACTGGCAGGGCGCCGCCGACCATACGACTACCTGGCGCATCGATGACAGCGCTTATCCCCTCTTGAACTACCTTTACTACCGGCTGGTGGGCTTTACCGAGCACGACGAGATGTACAGTCGGATGATACGGGAAGGGCAGCTCACCCGTGATGAAGCACGGAAAAGGTGCGAAGCCGACCATAATTCGCCGTGGATACACGGCGAGCGCCTGCAGGTAAGCCTTGAAGAGCTCGGGGCGAACAAAGAGCAGCTGGATAAAGCCCTTGCCGGATATCGCGAAGAGTTACTGGCGAAAATTCTGAAACCGGTACAGGCATGAAGATTCTTTACGTTCAGGATACGGACTGGATACGGCGTAATCCGATTCCCCATACATTCATATCGGAGAGGCTGGTCTTGAAAGGGCATGAAGTCCGGGCGATTGACTACGAAATTTTATGGCGCAGAGAAGGAAAAAAGGAACTGTGGTCTAAAAGACAGGTTTTTTCAATATCCCGGGTTCTCAAAAATGCGCCGGTTACGGTAATCCGACCCGGGATTCTGAAGGTTCCCATTCTGGACTACGTTTCCATGCTATTTACATACGGGAGAGAAATCAACCTTCAATTAAGCGAGTTTAAACCGGATGTCGTCATTGGCAATGACATTCTGACCACCTACCTGGCATATAAAGCCGCCCGGAAAAGGGGTATTCCCACTATCTTTTATTCTCTAGATATTGATTATAGGTTAATTCCTTTTAGGTTTCTTCAACCTATCGGAAAATTAATCGAGTCGAAAAACATCCGTTCGGCAACTACGGTCCTTGCCGTAAACAGAGGACTCAGAGATTATGTGATAGGAATGGGAGCAAGCCCTGATAAGACAAGGGTGTTAAACGCAGGTTTTGAGCCGCAACGGTTTCATCCAGGGGTTGATGGAGGAGAAGTAAGAAATAAATATGGAATCAAACGAGATGATATCGTACTCGTTTTCGTTGGCTGGATACACCATTTCAACGGGCTAAAGGAAGTGGCTCTTGAAATGGCAAGAACACTTGATAGTCGTATCAAATTGCTAGTGGTTGGTGACGGTGATGCGTATGGTGATTTGCAGAGAATAAAGGAAGAGCATGGTCTTCAAGACAGATTTATCCTCATTGGAAGGATACCTTATGAAGAAGTCCCCGAATATATTGCCGCCAGTGATATCTGTCTCCTCCCTTCTTATACTGACGAGCCGATAATGCGGGAGATTGTGCCGATGAAGCTCTGGGAGTATATGGCAATGGGGAAACCTATTATCGCTACAAGACTGCCCGGAATAACGAAGGAATTCGAGGATAAAAGCGGACTGGTCTATATAGACCGTCCGCAAGACACCGTAGTGACAGCGGCTAAGTTACTTCAGGACGGTCTTATCAAAGAACTGGGGGAGAAATCCCTGAAATATGTCAGGAACTATAACTGGGATACCATCACCGATGAATTTGAGAAAATACTGGAAGGTTTGACCGGCAAGAAATAAGTCGGTTTTATTCGGTTTGGTTGGCTCCAGGTAATGTCCCTTCCCTCCCTTTGACTTTCTTCCCACCCTGACCCACCCTCGCGGCTGCTCTTTTTCCCCCGCCAACCATGTGCAAACAGAACCAGTAAGTCGCTTCGTTTAAAAATTCTTGAAGTATTCTTTCAGGGTGTCACTGATAAAAACCAGGTCATCCCCGGTCAGATACTGGTGTATCCCGAAATGCAGACCGGTCTCGCCCACGTATTCGGATACGGGGAACTGTCCGAAATCATAATTTAAGAACTTGAAGGCGTTATGCTGTGTAGGCAGGCTCCCGAAGAGGTTCTTGCACTGAATGCCTTTCTGTTCCAGGTGCCGGTAAAGTTTGTCGCGGTCGTATTTTTTATCCTTCAGGACGAGAGGGAAGGCGTGCGGGCTTACCTTCTCATACTCTTCTTCCTTGAGAAAGTAACAAAAGTCCGCCAGCTCTCCGGTGAGTTCCAGGAGCCTGTAAAGGTTCTCTTTTCTGACGCGGAAGGTCTCGGGGAACTGCTCGATTCCCTCCAGCCCCACCGCCGCCGTTAGTTCGTTCATCCTGGAGTTGAAGCCGATGCGCTGGAAATCGAAGTAAACGCTGCCGAAGGGACGCCCGTGCGATTTCACCGACCTCACGGTTTGGGCAAATTTATCGTCATTTGTCGTGACCATGCCGCCTTCGCCGGCGACAACGACGTGGGCGGCGTAGAAGCTGAAGGCGCCGGCAAGCCCGATACCTCCGACGACCTTTCCCCTGTAAGTGGCCCCGTGCGCCTCGCAGGCATCCTCGATGACCGCCAGGCTGTACTTTCCGGCGATGGCCATAATAGCATCCATGTCACTCGGCTTTCCCATCAGGTGTACGGCCATAATCGCCCTGGTCTTATCCGTGACGGCTGATTCTATCTTGTCCGGGTCGATATTAAGTGTCTTTAAATCGATGTCCACGAATTTGGGAATGAACCCTGCCGCCAGTATCGAGTTCGCGGAGGCGACAAAGGTCAGCGCGGGTACAATGATTTCATCGCCTCTGCGGGCACCGGATTCATACAGTGAAGCGCAGGCAACGATGTCAGCATCGGTGCCGGAACTCACGGCGATAGCGTGCTTGCAGCCGAATGTTTCCGCGAACTTTTGCTCGAAGAGTTTAACGTTGGCGCCTTCGGAAATCCAGTTCTTGTCCAGCGCTTCCTGTATGTATTTCCGGGCGGTATCGCCGATTTTAAGGTCGCCGAAAGAAATCCGCATTTTCACGCTCCTGAAGGGAAGAGACAGTAGAATTTTGCCTGTGTTTCACCCGCCATTCTGACACTTCTCGCTGCCATTTGTCAATCTCATTTGTTTCACTGGTTCAGCATGGTGTGATATAATCAAGTACGTTCGCTGGTATTGCACCGGGCTCAGGAACCGGCGGCGTAATTGTTCAGGATACATCATGGCTGAGAGTAGTTCCCGGACTCGTTTTGTTGCGGATAGGCTCCGTGAAAGCGCGAGCGTAAAAATGTCACTGGCCGGGAGCGGCGCCGCGGAAATAGCAGGAGCGGTTGACATGGTGGCGGCGGCCTACCGTGCCGGAGGTAAAGTGGTGCTGTGCGGAAACGGCGGCAGCGCAGCGGATGCCCAGCATATCGCCGCGGAGCTTGTGGGCAGGTTTTTACTGGAGCGGCGCGCCCTGCCGGCCCTGGCGCTGACCACCAATACCTCTTCCCTGACTGCCATCGCCAACGATAAAAACTACGAGGATGTCTTTCGCCGTCAGGTGGAGGCTCTGGTGGATGGTAAAGACGTGGTAATCGGCATCAGCACCAGCGGAAATTCCGCTAACGTCATCAAGGCAATGGAAGAAGCGAAGAAAAAAGGGGCGCGGACCATCGCTCTGACCGGGCGCGGAGGGAGCAAGCTGGCAGAGGCAGCCGATTTAACGATTACCGTCCCCTCCGATTCAACCCCCCGGATTCAGGAGGCCCATATCACTATCGGCCATATTATCTGTGAGCTGGTAGAAAAAGAGATTTCGGAAACAGGCTAAAATGGTTTCATTTGCATCTGGTGGGGATAAAGAGAGAAGCAGCGAGGGCGGGAGAGGGTGGGAAGAAGGCCATCGGGATGGGAAGGGTATTACCCGGGACCAAATAAAACCGAATAAAAGCCGTGAAAATAATTCCTTATGGTAGCGTGATGCAGTTGGAGTGCGGCAATGGCATTTTCCAGAGAAAATAAAACCCTGAATTATGATGCCCATCTTGCGGATATTTCCCCGGAAGTCCTCCGCAAGCTTTACCGCACCATGCTCCTGGTACAGAAAGCCGAGCTCAAGGTAAGCGACCGCTATCATGAGGACGAGATGAAGACGCCGGTCCATCTCTGCCTGGGGCAGGAAGCGGTTGCCGCCGGGGTCTGCCTGAACCTGAACCCGGACGATTACGTTTTCAGCAACCACCGCGGGCACGGCCACTACCTTGCGAAAGGGGGTGACCTCAAGGGGATGATTGCCGAGCTGTATAACCGGGCTACCGGCTGCTCGCGGGGTCGCGGCGGTTCGATGCACCTTGTTGATATTTCCGCGGGGGTGCCCGGGACATCATCAATCGTGGCCGGAGCGGTCCCCATCGCCACCGGGGCGGCGCTGGCATCCCGTATCAGGAAAGACAACCGCGTCTCCGCGGCCTTCTTCGGCGATGCCGCCGTGGAGGAGGGGGTGATATATGAGAGCATCAACTTCGCCATGCTGAAGAAGCTGCCGGTCATCTACGTCTGCGAGAACAACTTTTACTCCGTCTTTACTCCTTTACATAAAAGACAGCCGGACGATGCTATTTACCGTCGCTTCGAGGGGCTGGGAATCCCAGGCTTCCGCGTAGACGGCAACAACGTCCTGCAAGTGTATCGCGTCGCCGGAAAGGCGATTGAGCACGCACGCAAGGGGAATGGCCCTTCTTTCCTGGAGTGCCGGACCTATCGCGTGAAGGACCACCACGGCAGCGCCTCCGGGGTGGAGGTGGGCTACCGGACCCAGGAAGAAGTGGATGAATTCAAAGAAAATTGTCCGGTGGAAAACTTTGCCGGGTTTTTGCGGAAGCGCGGGGTAATGTCGCCGAATGAACTTGAGGAAATCGGTCTTGCCGTCGAACGGGAGGTCGATGACGCCTTCCGTTTTGCCCGGGAGAGCCCTTTCCCGGCGGAAACTGAAGTGGGGGAGCATCTCTATTTTCAGGGATGGGTGTAAATGGACTGGTCGAAGGTTCTGATTAAAGACGAATTCGAGGTAGAAGAGGCCGCGGAGACAGAGGGGAGAAAGCTCTCATACGTGGCCGCGGTGAGGGAAGCCCTGGAGCTTGCCATGACACATGACGAGCGGGTCTTTGTCATGGGGCAGGGAGTGGATGACCCCTCCGGGATGTTCGGGATTACCCTGGACCTGCACCGGAAATACGGCGAGGAAAGGGTCTTTGATACTCCCCTTTCCGAGAACGCCCTGACCGGGGTGGCCGTGGGCGCGGCCTTGAGCGGCATGCGACCGTTTTACATGCATAACCGCCCCGATTTTCTTCTTCTGGCTATGGACCAGATTGTGAACCATGCCGTCAAGTGGAGCTATATGTTCGGCGGGTGTACCGGTGTCCCGGTGGTCATCTGGGCATGCGTGGGAAGAGGGTGGGGAGGAGCCGCCCAGCATACGCAGTCGCTTCAGGGACTCTTTAACCACGTGCCGGGACTGCGCCTGGTGATGCCCACCACCCCCCGCGACGCCAAAGGGCTGGTGCTGAGCAGTATCATCGATAATAATCCGGTGGTTATCATGGAGCACCGCTGGCTGTTCCGCCAGTCGGGTCATGTGCCGGAGGGCATCTACACCATTCCCTTCGGGCGCGGGAGGATAAGGAGGAGCGGGAGCGATGTTACCGTGGTCGCGGTGTCTTATATGGTGATTGAGACGCTGCTGGCCGCCCAGGAGCTCCGGGAGCAGGGGATTGAAGTCGAGGTTATCGACCCGCGGACGCTGCGCCCGCTCGATGAAGAGATGATTCTGAGTTCGGTCAGGAAGACCGGGAGGCTGGTTATCGCTGATACCGGCTGGAAAACCGGCGGCGTGAGCGCGGAAATCGCGGCGCTGGCGGCGGAGAAGGGTTTTCCGTATCTCAAGGCGCCGGTGAAGCGGGTGGCCTCTCTGGATATTCCGACGCCCGCCAGTGACGTGCTGGAAAAAAAGTTTTATGCCGGAAAAGATGATGTTATTGCCGCCTGCCGTGAAGTCCTCGGCAAATCCGCAGGGTAAAAGGACAGGCTGATTACCGTGGAAAAGAACGCCCGAATCTTTGTCAGCAGCCATAAAACGATGGCCGGCGCGGCGCTGGTAAGGTGCCTCAGGGAGCGCGACTATTCCACTCCGCTGACTGCGGATATAGACCTTACCGCCCAGCAGGCGGTTGCTGCTTTCTTCCGTAATGAGAACCCTGAGTACGTGTTTCTCCCTTCATTGAAATCAGGGGGTATCCTGGCGAACCGTGAGCACCCCGGAGAATTCCTTTACGATAACCTGCAGGCCCAGACAAACTTGATTCATGCCGCCTGGCGGTGCGGGGTAAAGAAGCTGCTTTACCTGGGGAGCTCCTGCATCTATCCGAAAGATTGCCCCCAGCCGATGAAAGAAGAGTATCTGCTTACCGGCCCCCTTGAGCCGACCAGCGAGGCTTACGCCATCGCCAAAATCGCCGGCATCAGGATGTGCCAGGCGTATAATGCCCAGTACGGGACTCATTTCATCCCGGTGGTCCCCGCCGACCTTTACGGCCCCGGTGATGATTTTAACCCGGCCACGGGCCATGTCCTGCCTTCGCTGATCGCCAGGTTACATGAGGCGAAGGTGAAAGGGATGGAGGAGGTTGTGGTGTGGGGCACCGGCTCGCCCCGGCGGGAGGCGTTTTACGTGGATGACCTGGCGGATGCCTGCATTTTCTTGATGAACGGCTCGGAACTGCCGGAGATGATTAATGTGGGCACGGGCAAAGACTTTCCCATCAGCGAGTTCGCCCGGATAATCAGGGACACGGTTGGCTTTGCCGGGAAAATAAGCTATGATAAGGCTAAGCCGGACGGCGCTCCGCAAAAACTTCTGGATTGCTCCAGGATAGAAAAGCTGGGCTGGAAACCGCGAGTGGATTTTGCCGAAGGCGTTCAGAAGACCTACCGGTGGTATCTGGAAAATACTGCCAAAGAGTAAAATAAATGGGGGTTGATAATTGAAAATTCTGGTCACCGGCGCGGGTGGTTACATCGGCTCGGTACTGGTGCCGACACTGTTAAACCAGGGCCATGAAGTTATCGCCCTGGACAATTTCATGTATCACCAGACATCGCTGCTGGACTGCTGTTACCATGAAAAGCTGACGGTCGTCCGCGGAGACGCGCGCAATAAGGAGCTTATCGCCAGGCATATCGAAGGTGTCGATGCTATTTTCCCCCTGGCCTGCCTTACCGGGGCGCCGCTGTGCAATCGTGACCCGGCTAATGCGCGGAGCACCAACCTGGAAGCGGTTCAGATGCTGCTGGAGCTGCGTCGTCCGGAGCAGATTATCCTTTTTCCGAACACCAACAGCGGCTACGGTATCGGGCAGAAGGGGGTCTACTGCACCGAGGAAACGCCCCTGAACCCCGTTTCGCTCTATGGCCAGTTGAAAGTGGCCGCGGAGAAAAGTATCCTGGAGGCGGGCAACGCGATTACCCTCCGGCTGGCGACGGTCTTCGGCGTCAGCCCGCGGATGCGGCTTGACCTGCTCGTGAACGATTTCACCTACCGGGCGGTGAATGACCGCTTTGTCATTCTCTTCGAGGCGCACTTCAAGCGGAACTACATCCACGTCCGTGACGTCGTTCGTGCGTTTCTCCACTGCCTGGAAAACTTCGACCGGATGAAAAACGAGACCTATAACGTGGGCCTGAGTGACGCCAATCTGAGCAAATGGGAGCTCTGCGAAGAAATCAAAAAGCAGCAGCCCGATTTCTACTTCGTTGAGGCGAAGATAGGGGAGGACCCGGACAAGCGCGACTACATCGTCAGCAACGCCAAAATAGAAGCCACCGGGTTCAAGCCGGAGGTATCCCTGCAAAAGGGGATTGCAGAATTGATAAAGGGATACCGGATTGTCAGCAGGGACCAGTTCAGCAACGTGTGATAGCACGGGTTTTGTTTGCGCCTGGTGGTGGGGAGAAGAGAGCAGCCGCGAAGGTGGGGCGGGAAGAGAACCACCGGGGTGGGGCATACCTGGAGCCGGCACACCGGGTAAAGTCACAGCATACAGCTATTGATAAAAGTAGAAAAATTAGACTAAACAGGACTATTGACATATGATTATCAGCCGGACACCCTTTCGTATCTCCTTTTTCGGCGGTGGCACCGACTACCCGGTCTGGTTCCGGGAAAACGGCGGGGCCGTCCTGGGAACGACCATCGACAAGTACTGCTATATCACCTGCCGCTACCTGCCGCCGTTCTTTGAGCACCGGCACCGTATCGTCTACTCCCTGACGGAAAGCGTCCGTGATATTGATGAAATACGCCACCCGGCGGTCCGGGAGACCCTCCGGTACGCGGGCATCACGGAAGGGGTGGAGATACATCATGACGGAGACCTGCCCGCCAGAACGGGCCTGGGCTCAAGCTCATCTTTCACCGTCAGCCTGCTCCATGCCCTGTACGTATTAAAGGGAGAAATACCGGACAAGATGCAGCTTGCCAAAGAGGCCATCCATATCGAGCAGGATATCCTCAAGGAAAATGTGGGTTGTCAGGACCAGGTCTTTGCCAGCTTCGGGGGCCTCTGCCGTATCAGTTTTCAGGGAGACGGCGGTATCGAGATAAAAAAAATGGACATGAAAGCGGAGAGACTGTTATCTCTCCAGGACCACCTGATGCTGTTTTTCACCGGCCTGTCCCGCACGGCTTCCGATGTGGCTGGAGAGCAGATCAAGGCAACCCCGGGCAAGAAGCGGGAGCTCTCGCAGATGTACGCCATGGTGGATGAAGCGGCGGGCATTCTCGATTCTAATGAGGACCTGGATGGCTTCGGACGGCTGCTGGATGAGAGCTGGCAACTCAAGCGGAGCCTGACCGACAAAGTATCCACCCTGTATACCGATTTTCTATATGAAAAGGCGCTTCAGGCGGGGGCTACCGGCGGAAAACTCCTCGGGGCGGGAGGCGGCGGTTTTATCCTCTTTTTCGTCAGGCCGGAGCGGCAGCCAGATGTTAAGGGAGCGCTGCGCGGCATTTTGAACGTGCCTTTCCGATTTGAAAACTCGGGAAGCCAGATTATTTTTCATGACCTGGAGCCGCAGTACCAGAGGGGCTAGGTCCTATGTCCCCGCCGGCGCCGCGGAAAACACCCGGTTCGAATATGAATAAAGACACTTATTCTCAAAGAGACCTTATCATCGTTAACCCGGGCAGTCGCGCCCAGGTATACGGCAGTCTGGGCTCCTCTCTTCCGGGCATCGAACCGCCGATATGGGCGGCACTGACCGCCGCTTTCGCCCGTGAGCGCGGTTACTCGGTCAGCATCATCGATGCCGAAGCGGAAAACCTGAGTCCAGAGGAAACTGCGGCGAGGGCTGCCCTAAACGGTCCGATGCTGGTTAATATCATGGTTCAGGGCGCCAATCCCTCCGCGTCATCTACCCCTAAAATGACCGCCGCCGGTGAAATCGCCAGAGCGCTGAGAGAAAAGGCACCTGACGTTAAAATAGCGTTCAGCGGCCTCCATCCCTCCGCTTTGCCGGAAAGGACCCTGCAAGAGGAAGCTGCGGACTATGTCTGCCAGGGTGAAGGCTTCCAGACAATCGTTTCGCTTCTGGATGCGCTTAAATCAGACGCAGCACCGGGCAGCTTGCAGATACCGGGCCTGTGGTACCGTCAAAATCAGAAAATTCTCTCAAATCCGCCTGCCCCGTTAGTTAACACTGACGAGCTTCCCATGGCTGCCTGGGATCTTCTCCCCATGGACAGGTACCGGGCGCACAACTGGCACTGCTTCGCGCGCATAAATGAGAGACAACCCTATGCCGTGATTTACACCAGCCTGGGCTGTCCTTTCCATTGCACTTACTGCAATATCCATGCCCTGTATAACGGCAAGCCCGGGATACGCTTCCGCAGCGCGGAGAAGGTGGTGGAGGAGATAGACCTGCTGGTTAAAACATACCAGGTGAAGAACATCAAGATACTGGACGAGCTTTTTGCCATCAACGAGGACCGCGTTGCCAAAATATGCGATCTGATTATCCGGGGCGGATATGACCTGAATATGTGGGCGTATGCCCGCGTGGACACGGTGAGCGGGGAAATGCTCGCGAAGATGAAGCGGGCGGGAATCAACTGGGTGGCCTACGGCTTTGAATCCGCGAGTAGCGACGTCCGCCAGGGCGTGACGAAAAGGTTCGACCAGGAGAAAATCAATCGTGCCGTAGCCATGACGCAAGAGGCTGGAATCAACATCATCGGGAACTTCATTTTCGGCCTGCCTGATGACAGCCTTGAAACGATGCAGCAGACGCTGAAAATGGCACAGGATTTTAACTTCGAGTATGTCAATTTTTACACCGCGATGGCATACCCCGGCTCTCAGCTCTACCTCGATTCGGTCAGGGAAGGCGTCCGGCTCCCCGAAACATGGCACGGATACGGGCAATATGCCGCGGAAACCCTGCCGCTGCCTACCAGGCATCTTTCGGCGGCGGAGGTGCTGCGGTTCCGTGATAAAGCCTTCCGCGAATACTTCAGCAGTCCTCGCTATCTTCAGATTATTGAAGAGAAGTTCGGTCGGGACGTCGTGTCTCATGTGAAGGGGATGCTGCGGAAGAAAATCGTCCGTAAATACGCTTAACGGCGCTCAACAGGTACGCAGGCTTCTTTTTCACCTTGAAACCCTTTCCTCAAGCATGCCTCCGGTATTAAGCCCATCCATCGGGATAATCCCTCTCCCTGAGTCCTTCTCTATACCGGCGCAAAACGTGGAAAAACAAAGGCCCTCCGTAAGGAGGGCCCTCGTTGTACCATGGTCCGGTTTAATCGTAGCGGCGGATTACCTTGAAGGCATACCACAGGACGGAACCGACGACAATAATCATGGCGGCGCCGATAAGACCGAGCAGCAGCCAGTTCGTCGTCGGCGGCGGGGTGACCGGTGGTGTTGTCGGCGTTGCCGTCGGCGGGGGAGCAGTTGCCGTGGGAGGGGCAGTCGGTGACGCGGTCGGTGATGGCGTCGGTGCCGGTGACGGTGACGTCGGCGGGGCAGCCGCTGTCTTTACGGTAAAGCTGCCGCTGAGGCCGTTAACCGTGACGTTATACGTCCCGCCGACCTCTCTCGTGGTAGTGAACGTAACCTGCCGGGACTCGCCTCCTGCCAGGCTAATCTCCCTTGTGTTCACCTCAATGTTATTTATCTTCAGAATCAGTGTGTAGGTTCCGGTCAGGTCACCGCTGTTGGCTACCCTGGTGGTGATATTGACTACCTCTCCCGGATTTGCTTCCGAGGGAGTGATGGTCAGGTCGCCGGCGGTGAAAGAGGCGGGATCGGAATGCGCGATGACCGCGAACGCGGTGAAGTGTCCGGCTTCGCCGGTGATGGTATTCCTTGCCGGGTCGACCGTGATGTTGTCCAGTTCAATCCAGGCGCTGCCGTTCCAGTAAACCAGGACAAGGTCTTCTTCCGCCACGCCTGCGGGAATGTCCGCCGGATTGTAGCTGAAGGTCAACCGCAGCGGCGGGTTAAAAGTAGCGCCATCCGGACCGAAATCGTAACTAAGACCGATGACATTGGCCCCGGCCGGCGGTGGCGGCGGGGAGGCCATTTCCTTGACGCTAATCTGGCTCAGCGGGCTGCCTTGCTGGGTCATACCCGTAGTACCCTGATTGATGGACAGGGAAACCTTGTTGTCTTCAGACCGGATGGTTACGGACCGGGTGAAAACACCCTGCTGGTTTATGCTGGAGCTTACACTCGTCACCCCCGGTGTGGGCGTCGGGGCCGGACCTCCGCCTCCGGGGACCAGCACTTCGCCGACTCCGGTGGGTTGGGACAGGGTGATGGTGGCCGCTGTAGAGTTGGTGAAAGCCTTGCTGGTGTCCCCGGTCGTACCGTAAACGATGACCCTTACATTGTAGTCACCGGTAGGCCAGCCGGACGGGGATGTCCAGGAGACGCTATAGGTCAGGGTAGTTGGCCCGATGTATGTGCCGCTGTATCCATAACCGTAACCGGAAGTAGTGCCGGGGAAAGTGATTTGCCCCACCGTTCCCGTCTGGTACCCGTAGCCGTAACCGTAGCGGCTCGCCGAGGCGAAAGCCCAGTTTGCGCCGCTCGTCCCGGTGACGGAAACCGTTCCGGCTCCCGTGGGGGTATAAGTCGCAGAAGCCTGTGAACTGGGTGAAGTGGGAATGGGCAGATTGGTGCAGTTGACCACGTACGAACTGCCCTTGGAAATCTGCATGTCCACGCTCTGGATGGGCAAGCGGTCCACGTCATGCACATTGATGGTTACGGTAAACGTATAGGGATTGCCCAGGGTGCCTGACCCCGAGGCGGGGCTCACCGAGACTGAGAGCGCCTGTGCCATCGGAGCGAACCAGACGAGGCTGCTCAGGGTTATCACCAGGATAACCGGCAGTAATATTTTCAAATTTTTCCGTACCAGTGTAAAAGACGGTACCTGCAATTTCCCCGTTAATGTCCCGCTCATAGCAGCACCTCGCGCTTTAATTTTTTGGACTGTGGAACCAGCCCGTGCCGAAAAACCGGCCGGTGATTTGGTCCGGTAGCTGGTACGAATAATCCTGGCCAGTTCCCGGGGGCTTTTCTGCGCCATAACAGCCGGTATTTTGCCGGCAGAGATAAGCAGTTCATTTTCACCCGTGTTCAGCTTCCGGGCGAGGCTGGAGATAACGCTCTCGCTGGGCGGAGGGAGGACGCCGTTTTCGATCTTACTGAGGTAGGAAAAGTCAACGCCGATCCTGGCAGCGAGCTCTCTCTGGGTTAGCCCCGCTTTCCGGCGGAGTTCTCGAATACGGTTACCGAAGGTAGCGGTCAGGTCCCTGGCGATAAGAGAGGGGAGTTTGCCTGCCAGGATAAGCAGTTCGTTTTCCCCCGTGTTCAGCGCCCGGGCGAGGCTGGAGATTACGCTCTCGCTGGGCGGAGGGAGGACGCCGTTTTCGATTTTACTGAGGTAGGAAAAGTCAACGCCGACCCTGGCAGCAAGCTCTCTCTGGGTGAGCCCCGCTTTTTTCCTGAGTTCCAGGATTTTCTTACTGAACTGGCGGTGTTGTTCCATCACGCACGAATCTTTTGGGAATTATTTCCCTTACCCTCTTAGATTTACCATTATAATCAGAATTGAGTAAAAAGTCAACAGGGAACGGGAGGATTATCCGGGTGTTGAGTAAAAACACAACTTGCTCTCCGGACGGCAATGATAGAGCGCGGAGGAGCCTTAAACCCGCAAGCAGCGCATGTCAGTGAGCTAAGGCGTTTGTCTGATGAGGTCGCGCCGGGCGAATAACCAGGCAATCAGCCCGAACAGTGACGTTCCTGCTCCGGACAGGATAATCAACAACGGATCGGAGGTCTTCGGGGAAAAGCGCGCGATAATCGTTTTATTGCAGTCGACCGGAACGGTGAGCGGATTTTCAAACCCGCTGACGCTCCCTCCCCATCCGGCAAATTGATAGCCTGGGGCCGGCACCGCTTCCAGGAGCACGGAGGCGCCATCATAAAAACCGATGGCTGCAGGGTAAGCGGGGGCGTTCTTTTCGTTCAAGGTTATGGTACCGCTTCTCGCCGGGCTGACATCCACGGTCAGCGCGAATTCAGCGCCCGGTCAGCCGGCCTCCGCCGGATGAGGGAACAAAATCGCGGTCGACGGGACAGCGAGTGATACCAGCAACAGGAAAAAAACCTTGTACTTATCCAGGCGATCGTTCATTTCACGCAGCCTTAAGAAAAACATTAGTCAACGTACCCTTCGGCGGATTAGTATACCTGCCGCCAGGCCGAGTATGGCAAGACCGGCGGCCCCCGCCGCAACCAGACCCCATTTGAAAGGTTTCTCGATGAAAACGGCGGTTACCTTTTTGTGCGAGTCCATGGTTAATGCGGCGGAGCTCTCTTTTATCCCGGCAGCATCTCCCTCCCACCGGCTGAATGCGTAGCCCTTCGCGGGTAACGCTTCCAGAAGCACGTACGCGGAATCGAAGACGTTGTATGACCGGGGGTAAATATCGGGGACGGCAGTCTCATTCACGATGCTGAAACTGATATTACCTCCCCGGGCCGGGCTGACATCCACGGTCAGCTGGTATTCCGTCCCTCAGCAGGGGAGGGGATTCTCCGATGCCAGGACCGGCATCAGGATAAATCCCGAACCCAGGGCTATAACTAAAGCCAGGACCAAGGTTAAACGCTTGATTTTCATCATTCCCAATCCTCCCATGACCTCACGTATCAATAGGAACGGCAGGGCAGGTAACGCCCGTGTCCCGCCTTGCCGACGGTTTCATAGTCCTGCATCATGACCTCGCCGCGAACCAGCGTGGTTTTGGCCATGCCGCGGAGCTTCCATCCCCGGTAAATGCTGACCTCGCAGAGACAGTGATAGAATTTATCATCGACGGCAATCTCTTTCTCCGGGTCGACGATAACCAAATCGGCGTCGGAACCGGGCAGGATGGCTCCCTTGCGGGGGTAAAGCCCGAACGTCCGGGCGGTATTCTCCGCGCAGACCCGAGCCAGGTCCTCGATGCTGATGCGCCCGGTATTCACGCCAAAGGTCATCAGCACCGGAAGCATGTGCTCCAGCCCGCCTTTGATGCCGATGCGGTGCTCCCAGACGGCGTTGTGCTTGCCTTTGCCTTTCTCCCTGGTAGCGGTGGTCCTGCCCCCGGTGCCGGCGTCCGTGCCGATACTGGTAATGCTGCCTTCACGGACGCTTCGCCAGAGCCTTTCCCTGTCCCGGTTATATTTGAGGGCGGGGTTAACTTTCCCCCAGGCGCCGATTTCCGCTTCCATGTCACCGGTGTGCGTCAGATAATGCGGACAGGTCTCTCCCCAAACGGGGTAGCCCTGACGCCTGGCCTGGGAGACCAGGTCGGCGCCTTCTGCGGTGGAGATATGGACGATGTACAGCGGCGCGCCGACCGCCCTGGCGATTTCTATGGCGTGCGTGATGCCGATATATTCCACGTAATTGGGGTGGGCTTCCGTCCAGGCGGCGAGGTCGTTTCTTCCCGCTTTTTTCAACCTGTCTTCGAGGATGGTGAAAATTTCCGCTTCTTCGCAGTGCGCCATGGTCAGCGCCGGATAGCCTTTCTCGCGGCTGAACTCCAGGGCCCGGAAAAGCATGCCTTCGTCCGCGGGGCCCATCCAGCTCAGGGTGGAGCTGCCTTTCGAGGTGTAGGCGTTGAAAAAGAGCTTGAAGGAAGTGATGCCGCGCCGGAACAACTCTGCCTGCTCCCGGAAGTGGCCTTCATCGGTCAGCAGGGCGTGGCAGAAGAAGTCGACGTGAGAAGACTTTTCTCCGGTGGCGATGGTGGTCTCGGCCATCGGCAGCAGCGGGTTTCCTTTGATACCGACAAAGTGTCCGAAGGTAGTCACGCCGCCGTGCAATGCTCCGTCCGTCTCGACGGGCCAGTTAGTGCGAATCCCCTCCTCGATGGAGGCGTCTTCCTCACTGGTCATGTGGACATGCGGGTCAATCAGCCCGGGGATAACGAAGCAGCCTTCGGCGTCGATAGTTCTTTTTGCCTGCGGCAGACTCGCGTCACTACCCACATTGGTTATGCGTCCGCTTTCCACCGCCACCCCGCCGTAAATCACGCCGCCGGGGGTGACCACGCGCCCGTTCTTGATTACCAGGTCAGCCATTGTATTTTCATTCTATCCAACCGACCTGTAAAATGCAAGAAATAGGGTAGCAAAGCCGCGAGGGGGGCTTTTTTCTGGGATGTTTGCCTTCTAGGGCGTCGGAAAAGCCATTAGATACAAATGAATTGGAAGAAGTAGTATAATATTTAAGATTTATGGTGAAGGAATTGAAAGGAAGTGAACATCGGAATAACTCAAATATTGGCAACAATTATCTTGGTGATTTCTGGGTCAATGGGATTTATCTTGGCAAGTGAATCACGTAGGAATAGGGCAGAAGGGCCAATAGCGTTTATGGGGAAGAAGGGTAGAACATTTCTTGCCATTTTAACTGTTATTACCTTGCCAATTTTTGTTGGCTCTGTAATTTACCTCGGGTTTACTGCATGGGTGTTATGTGTCATAGCTGTACTTCTAACGCTGATTGTATTTGGTGCATTATTATCACCAATAATATATCGTTTGGTGATATATCCATTATATTTAGTATATAGTCTTTTTTACCGTGATGGGGATGAATTGTAACTGCATTCGTTGTAAGTCTTGACCAGGGAGCGGAGTTGGGTTGCCTTATTACCTAGTGCCTAAAGTGAATCAAGAACATTTGGCATAATAACTGGGGGGTATTTCTAATGAATGATGACCGGATAAAACAGGTAATCGCCGTGGCCCGGAAAGAGGGGCGGACGCTGCTGACCGAGGTTGAAGCGAAACAGGTATTTGGGGCGGCGGGGCTGGCGGTTACCGATACCCGGCTGGCGGGAAATGGGGAAGAGGCTGCCTCTATCAGCCGGGAGCTCGGTTTTCCGGTAGCTTTGAAGATAGTCTCTCCGGACATTATTCATAAAAGCGATGCTGACGGCGTCAGGCTAAACCTCGACTCCGCCGCAGCCGTGAAGCAGGCTTTCGAGGAGATAACCGCCTCTGCCCGCAGGATGTTCCCCGGAGCTAACATTCAGGGTGTCTCCGTGCAGAAGATGGCGCGCCCCGGCACGGAGGTAATCATCGGCATGACCCGGGACCCCCAGTTCGGGCCGGTGCTCATGTTCGGGCTGGGCGGCATCTTCGTGGAAGTGCTCAAGGACGTCTCCTTCGGCATAACCCCCCTCACCAGGCCGGATGCCGCCGATATGATACGCGGGATAAAAGGCTATCCCCTGTTGCAGGGCTTCCGCGGCCAGGAGAAAGTGGATACCGATAATCTGGAGTCATGGCTGTTGAGACTCTCCGAGTTCGCCCAGCAGTACCCGGGAATCAAGGAGTTCGACCTGAACCCTGTCTTCGCCTACGCGGACGGGGCAATCGCGGTGGACGCCAGAATTGTCCTGGCGGAGTAACCGTCTAGGATATCCCCATTTCACTGAACCCGGCTAATACCGCCTCGTGGATTAAGCCGTTGCTTGCCAGCAGCCTTCTGCCTTGTGAGGTTTGAAAGGGCTGTCCCCTGAAATCGGTGATTTTGCCCCCCGCCTCCGTGACCAGCAGCGTCCCCGCCGCAAAGTCCCACACCTCATTCCCGGCGACGCAAAATCCATCAAACCGGCCGCAGGCGACGTTGCACAGGGACAGCGCCGTGGAGCCTTCCCGCCTGACCGCCTGGGCATCCCGCGCCAGGCGCGCGAAACAGCCCAGAGAGTCCTGAAATTCCGTTGAATTGCGGTCGTAGGGAAAGCTGACCGAGAAGAGGCTCTCTCCCAGCCTGTCAACCGATGAAACGCGTATGTTGTTGTCGTTAAGGAAAGCTCCCCGGCCTTTCACCGCGGTGAACATCTCGTTGAGGACCGGGTTATAGATAATCCCGAGGACAATATCACTGCCGCGCCTCAGCGCGATGGAGACACTGAAATAGCGGTGGCGGTGAATGTAGTTTACCGTGCCGTCCAGGGGGTCGATAAGCCAGGTATATTCGGACGATTGGAGCTTTTCGCCTTTTTCCTCGGAAACAACGCTATGTTCGGGGAAGACACGGGTAATGGCATCGAGAATAATCTCCTCGGCGCCCCGGTCCGCCTGGGAAGCGGGATTGAATCGACCCTCCCCCTTGAAGGCGACCTCTTTTTCTCGTTCCAGGTTGTCCAGGAGAAAACGCCCCGCCAGGAGAGCGGCCTTTTTGCCTGTATTCAGAAAATCGTCCACGGTAAACTCGCTTGCGCTATTCAATGCCCAGTTCCACAACCCGCTCCGGGAGGGGTATGCCCGTTTGGGGGTCCCAGTGCATCAGGGTATAGTAATACCGCCTGGCTTTTTCCTGCTCCGCCGGGTCGAGCCCGCCTTTAGCCAGAGGGCCATCCGTTTTCGGCTGATAGTACCGGACGGGTAACTCATCATCCTTTTCCGTAAAGCCCTCGCGGACATTGAACAGCCTCATCACGGTAAGGATGCGCTCCGCCACCCTGAGCAGCTCGGCGACATCCGTGTCCCAGCCGGTAACCGCGGCAGTGATGGCTGCGGTATCGGTGAAGATGTAGGGAAGGAACTGGCAGATGACCAGAGAATCGTAGACGGCCCTTTTCGAGTGAATGACTTTGAGCAGGGCGACCTTGCGCGGGCCGATTTCTTCCCTGGGCAAAATTTCGAGAATGCCCAGAGGACGCAACTCCCTGAGATGTTTCGGGCTGTCGTAGAACCGGTCGTGCAGGTTAAAGCAATGGTCGGCGCCCTGGGGATTGACCATGAAGCCGACTCCGAAGCCGGGCTGAAGCCTCGGCTCATGCATGCCGGCCTCCAGCCCCTTGACCTGGATGGAGAAATCTTTCGCTCTCCCGCCGATGTGCCGGGCGGCCCGCGCGGAGCCTTCCGCCAGCAAATCGCCGATGCCTTCCCGGCGGGCAATCAGTTCGATGGCCTGGAGCATGGCTTTCGCGTTCCCGAACCTGAGGTCGATGCCGCCGGTATCCTCCTTGCTGATGAGCCCGTTTTCGAAGCACTCCATGGCAAAGGCGATGGTAGCCCCGGTAGAGATGGTATCCAGCGCATTGTCCCCGCAAAGCTGGTTGCCGTAGCAGATTGCCTCAAGGTCGTCCACGCCGCAGTTGGAGCCCAGCGCGGCCAGCGTCTCATATTCCGGTCCCCCGTAAGCGGGGTCTACGGTGTAAGTCCCATCGACCTTGACCGCCTTCTTGCAGCGCACGGTGCAGCCGAAACAAGCATCCATGCCAATGCGGAAGGTATCTTTGAGCGTCAACGCGTCTATCCGGCGGACATCGGGGAACAGGCCGTCGCGGAAATTGCGCACGGGGAGGTTCCCGATGGCTTCCATGGCGACCATCGCCCCGCCGGTGCCTTCCTCATGAAAGCCGCGCACCTGATTGAAGTTATCGCTGAGCCACTGGCGGTAGTGCTTGAGCTTTTCGGGATTGGCCACCCGGGGGGCCTTTTTTCCCCGTACCGCCGCCGCTTTCAGGTTTTTCGAGCCCATCACCGCCCCCAGACCGCCCCTCCCGGCCGCGTCGTAGAGACCGTGCATGATGCAGGAAAAGCGCACCAGGTTCTCTCCCGCCGGCCCGATGAGCGCCGCCCGTATCTTGTTATCGCCCAGCTCTTCCCGGATTTTCTCCTGGGTCTCCTTCGTTCCCTTGCCCCAGAGGTGCCCCGCGTCCCGGATATTGATTTCGCCGTTATCTATCCAGAGATAGACCGGGCGCTCCGCTTTGCCTTCGACGATGAGGGCGTCGAAACCGGCGCGCTTGAGTTCGGCGCCCCAGAACTCTCCCGCTTCCGATTTGGCGATGCCGCCGGTGAGGGGAGACTTGGCGCCGACGCAGTGGCGGCCACTGCCGGAAAGGGGAACGCCGGTCACCGGCCCCAGCGCAAAAATCAATTTGTTTTCAGGGCCGAGGGGGTCTACTTTGGCCGGGAGTTCCTTCCAGAGGTAATAAGCGACGAAGCCGGCGCCGCCGAGGTACCGGCGGCAGAATTTCTCATCAAGGGCTTCTATCGAAATTTTCCCGCTGGTAAGATTTACTCTGGCGATTCTGCCGTTATAGCCGCCGGGAAATTCCTCCGTCATTATTTCCTCCTCCGGTTGTTTTTTATTGCCCCTGCGGCGATAAATCCGGAAATCCCCGATAACCGCGTTATCTGCGGCGCTGCCGGGAGCGCTTCCCGCTGGTATCGCCGCGGAAGTCGGGCACGGTGATGAAAAACGGCGTGGTGATTTGAGGGTCGACCAGCCGGGAGCTGATGGCGCTGTTGAACTGCTGGGCTATCTCCTCCAGGGTGAAGCGCGTGGTGATGACCGTGGGCAGCTGGGCATTGTAGCGGTAATTCAGTACCTGGTAGAGCTTTTCCCTGGACCAGGGCGTGGTGGACTGCTCACCGAAGTCGTCCAGCACCAGCAGCGGCGCTTTTTTCACGCTTTCAAAGAGGCGGTCATAAGACACCTTGCTCTCCGGGCTGAAGGTGGAACGAAGGTGGTCCAGGAACTCCGGCACCACCACGAAAAGCGCGGGGTGTCCTGCCTGATAGCGGTAGTTGACGATGGCGGCGGCAAGGTGTGTTTTCCCGCAGCCGGTCTCACCCATGAAGACCCGCCAGCCTTCCGGCTGTTTGGCGAAGTCCATGGCCAGCCGGTAAGCGCCTTCCAGGTTCTCCCGCTGCTCCGGCGACAGGTTCATCCGCCGCCAGTCGAAATTCTCGAACTTCATTCGCTTCTGGAGCTCGAACTCGGGGCCCCAGCCGTATTCCATCGATGTCTGTTCCATTTCCAGGCGATAGCTGCGGCAGACCTCGGAGCCGGTCAGGCGCGTGCGCAGCCTTTCGCCAAGGTCTTCGAGCGGTTTGGAGGTGACAATTACCGTGGGTAGTTCGGCGTTAAAGCGGTGGGTAAGCAGCTGGTCCAGCTTTTCCCGGGCCCAGGGCGTGCTGCTCTGCACCCCGAGGTCGTCCAGCACCAGCAGGGGGGCATTGCGCACCTGCTCGAAGAACTCGTCGTAAGGCAGCTCGCTGCCGGGACTGAAGGTGGCTCGGAGGTGGTCCAGCAGGTCTGCCGCCGTGATGTAGAAGGCGGGCTGTCCCCGGCTGATGCGCTCGTTGGCAATCGCCGCGGCAAGGTGAGTCTTCCCCGAACCGCTTGGGCCGAGAAGAAGCAGCCATCCGCGCGGTTCCCCGGCAAAGGCCCTGGCTGCGTGAAAGGCCCGGGAGAAAAACTCCTGGTTCCTGGGATTGCCGCTTTTCCCCTGCGGGTCTAACCTGTCGAAAGTAAAGCGGGACATTGAGCCGAGGTTGCTGTAACGCTCCAGCCGTGAACGGCGGTCATTGTCCAGTTCCTTGCGGGCGCACCGGCAGGGGACCACCCGGCCGTAATCGGGCTTTCCCGAGTCCAGCATGGGGTGGACGAATCCGGCCCCCTTGCAAACGGGGCAATTAGTTTCTAAAGGGGTTTTTTCTTCAGCGCCGGACCATGTGTCCGTATTTGCCTTTGACGAACCGGTCCGGGTCCGCTTTAGAATCTCGCTGATATGCTCCATCGCTTTTACCTTCGGTGGCCCAGCGCTGCAGGATGGCGGAGATATAGCTCCACTTCCTCTTGTTCTGGGTAACCGCTTCCTTGATGGCGTCTCGAAGCCACTCCTGCGGATATAATTTTTCCGCTTCTTTCAGCTCATCGGCAATGAGCGGGGTCAGCATCCCGATATTCTCTTCGTACCGGGTAAAGATATCGGGCATTTCCTCGATGTCCGGAGTTGTTTCCGGGGCGATTCCGGCTGTCCCCGGGCTGATTTCGCCGCTCTTAATCTTCTCTATCGCCTGGCGGCCTCTATCGTCATTAAGCAGATATATCTCTTCAGACGTGCCCTCACTATCCGGGCTGATGTGGAGAAGGACTCCCCGCTCGGTAGCCTTTTGCAAGGCATTGCGCAGTGTTTCCTCAACAGATTTGCTGCCGCTGAGGCTTTTCATGAGGTTGGCGTCTTCTCGCAGTTCGGAGAGAGAGACGAACTGAGGGTAGCCACGCTTGCGGTAAAGTATCGCCATCACGTGCAAAGTGGTCTTCAGTTCCGCGGGGTCGTCTATCCGGGGCATCACCTCGCTGAAGAACAGGTTGGGGATGGCGGTAAACTCCATCCGGGCGGGAAAGCCCTTGAACTGCTTCATATCAGCCTCGGCACAATGCTGCCGATATTTTCGAAGTTCTCAAACCGCGCCAGGTTATGCCGGAACCGGAGCTTGACCCGTCCGGTGGGCCCGTTGCGGTGCTTGGCGATGATGACATCGGCCTCTTCGCGGGGGTATTCCCTGTCCGGGTGCTGCGCCAGCCATTCCTGCTCGTCAGGGCTGTAGTATTCCTCGCGGTAGATGAAGAGCACCACGTCCGCGTCCTGTTCGATGCTGCCGCTTTCCCTGAGGTCGGAGAGCATGGGTTCATGGGAAGGCCTCGCCTCCGGGGCGCGGCTGAGCTGGGAGACGGCAATCACGGGGACGTTAAGCTCGCGCGCCAGTCCTTTCAGCGAGCGGGAGATTTCGCTGACCTCCTGCACCCGGTTATCGTTCCTTCGGTCGCCCTGCATCAGTTGCAGGTAGTCCACGATGAGCAGGTCGATGTTCCGCTCGAAAGCGAGGCGCAACGCCTTACCGCGCATCTCGGCCAGTCTCATCAGTGGCGTATCATCGATGTAAATGGAAGATTCGGAGAGGACGCCGGTGGCTTCCATAATCCGCCTTTCCTCGTCCTCGGTATGCTCCCCGAAGCGGACACGCCTGGAATTGACGCCCGCCTCGCTGGAAAGGAGACGCATTACCAGAGAGTCGCGGGACATCTCCAGGCTGAAAAGCGCGACGCATGCCTTATGGTCCACGGCGGCGTTCCGGGCGATGTTAAGGGCCAAGCTGGTCTTGCCCATGCTCGGCCTTCCCGCCACGATAATCAGGTCGGAGCGCTGCATGTTGCCCAGGAAATCGTCCAGGCCATAGTAGCCGGAGGGGATATTGGGAATCTGCCTCTCCGGGGCGCCTTCCCCAGGGGGCGGCTCCACCTCGAAATACTTGTCCAGCACCTGCCTGATATGGGTCAGTCCGCTGGAGGCGGAACCGCGCCGCAGGTTGAAAAGCAGTCCCTCGGCCTTTCCCAGGCTGTCCTCGACGTCAGGGCTGGCTTGGTAGCCGATGGCGGCAATGCGGTCGGCCGCGCTGATAAGCCCGCGCATCACCGCCAGGCGGTAGACAATCTGGGCGTAGTGCTCGATATCCAGCGGAGTGGGGCAGATGGAAATCAAATGGCTCAGCTGGGCCGCCCCGCCGCATGAATCCAGCTTCGCCTGGCGGGAAAGTTCCTGGGCTACGGTTACCTGGTTGATGGCCTCGTCACGCCGGTACAGGCCGAGGCAGCTTTCGTATATCGACTGGTTTTGAGCGTAGTAGAAATCGGCGGGCTGCAGAAACACCGATACCTTGTAGATAGAAGCGCCGTCAATCAGCAGGGAGCCGATGACCGCTTCTTCCGCGTCAATATCATGAGGGGGTAGTTTCTCGCCGTTAACCAATAACGCTTACTCCTCTTCCTCTTTTGCTTTCGCTTCTGCGTGCGCAGGTTCCTCAGTGGCGCCGGTTTCACCGGGCGGCGTGTCCGCCTCGGCTGCTACTGTCACCTTCTTTTTAGCCGATTTCTTCGTTTTTTTCGGGGCGGGGGCTTCTTCTGTTTCCGGTGCTTCCGGGGAAACTTCTACCGTCTCCGCAGCTTCCTCTTCCGCTTTCGTCTTTTTCTTCCCGGCCTTCTTCTCCTCTTTTTCCTCTTCCTTTTCCGCTTCTTCCGGGACCACGTTTATCTTAATACTGACGGTCACGTCCTTGAACAGCTTGACGTCCACTTCATGAACGCCGACATGGCGGAGAGGCTCAGGCAGCTCGACTTTCCTCTTGTCAATCTCCCGCCCGGCAATCTTGGCCAGCTCCTCAACGATATCGGCGCTGGTTATCGAGCCGTACAGTTTCTCCTTGGCGCCAACCCTGGCCTTGACCGTGATTTCCTTGCCCCGCATCTGCTTGGCCAGTTCTTCCATTTCGGCGCGGGTCTGGGCTTCCCGTTTAGCTTTCGCTTTCAGTCGCGATTCCACCAGGTGTGATGCCTGGGAGTTGGCCAGTACCGCCAGCTTCTGCGGCAGCAGGAAGTTCCTGCCGTATCCGTCCGCGACGTTTTTGACGTCGCCGACCTCGGCCACATCGGGCACATCTTCAATGAAAACAACCTTCACGTTTTTCTCCTTGTTCCGTAATTATACAATACCGGTAAAATTAGTAAACCTTATCTTTAGGGCTCTCCGGCAGAAATCTCATCACTCGGACAAATATCTGCCGGCGGATATGGCCGCCATAGCCCCGTCTCCAGCGGCGGTTATGGTCTGCCAGCCCGAGCTGCTGCGGATATCTCCGGCGGCGAAGACACCGGGAACCCCGGTCTCCATGCGCTCGTTAGTCAGCACACTCCCGCGCTCGTCGAGCGGCACCACATCCTTGAGGTAGTCCGTGTTCGGCCTGAGCCCCACGGCGATGAAAACACCATCTACGGTCAAATCACTTTTCTTTTCCGTTTTCACGTTTTTCATTTTCAGCGCCTGGACGAAGTCGCCGCCGGTAATTTCTTCGAGGACGGTGTCCCAGATGAACTCTATTTTACCCTCGGCTAAGGCCCTTTCCTGCACCACTTTGGTTGCGCGGAGCTGGTCACGGCGGTGAATCACGTAGACCTTACTTGCAAACTTGGTCAGCTGCAGGGCTTCGGTAAGGGCGGCATTGCCGCCTCCCACCACCGCCACCTTCTTCTCCGCGAAAAAAGGACCGTCACAGGTAGCGCAAAAAGAAACCCCCCTGCCGACGTACTTGTCTTCCCCGGGTATACCGAGCTTCTGCCTTTCCGAGCCTCCCGTAATGATTACCACCCTGGCAGTGTACTCATCACTGCTGGTTTTTACTACTTTTTCCTTGCCGCTTACCTCGAAGCCGGTGACTTCGGCGTTGACCGTCTCCAGCCCGTATTTCGTTGCCTGCTCGTGCATCAACCTCGTCAGTTCTTCCCCGCTGATGCCCTCTGGGAAGCCGGGGTAGTTCTCCACTACTTCCGCGTTGACTATCTGCCCCCCGATGATGCCCCTCTCCAGGAGCAGGCTTTGGAAGCGGTCCCTTGCCGTGTAAATCCCGGCGCTCAGTCCTGCCGGCCCGCCGCCGATGATAATAACGTCATATTTCTTGCTCATCATAAGCTCCGTTCGCCACGCAGGTTATTCCAGGGCGGCATCCAGGCTCTGTTTCAGTTCCGCCTTCGGTTTGAAGCCGACGATATTGGTGAAAGGCTTGCCTTCCTTGAAAATAATCAGCGTGGGAATACTCATTATCCCGTACCTGCTGGCAATCTGCGGGTTCTCATCCACGTTCACCTTGCCGAAGTTGACCGTTTCCGCATATTCGCCCGCCAGCTCGTCTACTACCGGGGCTACCATGCGGCATGGCCCGCACCACGGCGCCCAGAAGTCAACCAGCACGGGGGTCTTTGACTGCATCACGAACTGCTCGAAATTACTCCCGTCAACCGTTACCGGACTGCTCATAATTACCCTCCTTGATTTTTTCAATGATATTCTGTTCCGCGGTCTCTTTCGCCAGGCTGATGGCGTTCTTTATCGCTTTTGCCTGGCTGCGTCCGTGAGCGATGATGACGTTCCCCTGAACGCCCAGCAGACAGGCGCCGCCGTACTCCGTATAGTCCATGCTCTTGGTCCAGGAGCCCAGCCCCACATCCCTCAGGAGGTCGCGCCCCCTCAGTTGAGAGGCGTGAGAAAAAATGTGGCCGATTTGCCGAGCCGATTTCAAGAAGCTGTCGCTGAGGCCTTCTATCGTTTTCAGGACGATGTTCCCCGTAAAACCGTCAGTAACGATGACATCGGCGGCCCGCTTCAGGAGGTCCTGGCCTTCGATATTGCCCGTGAAATGCAGTCCGTTATTTTTTTTCAGCAGCTGATAGGTCTCCTGCACCAGGCGGTTGCCCTTGGCCTCCTCCCCTCCGTTGTTCAGCAGCGCCACGCGGGGAGCCTCCAGGCCGAGGATGTGCTTGCTGTACATGGTACCGAGTTGGGCGAACTGGACCAGATGCTGCGGGCGGCAATCGGCATTAGCTCCGGCGTCCACCAGCAGCGAGGGTATGGACGGCCTGGTGTCCAGAAAACAGCCGATGGCCGGTCTTTCTACTCCCTCAATCAGTCCGAGCTGGAACAGGGCCGCGCACAGCACGGCTCCGGTATTTCCCGCGGAGACGAATGCGGACGCTTTCCCGTCTCTGACGAGGTTGGTGCCCACGACGATGGAAGACTTGGGCTTGCTGCGCACCGCCTTCATGGGGTGCTCATCATAGTCGATAGTCTGCGGGGCATCAACGATGCTGATGCCTTTCTTCTCCAAGTGGCGTCCCAGCAGCACGTGAAGAACGTTGCGCCGTCCCACCAGGGCGATTTCGATATTGTATTCACTGGCCGCCTTGATGGCCCCTTTCACGATTTCGTGAGGGGCGTAATCACCACCGGCGGCATCAACGGCAATAATCATTCCGCTCCTTTGGTACGGTTGATAGCTCCGGAATTACCGGTTTGTGGATACCGCAATCTCAAACCCTTTAAACCGGCTGCCTTTCTCATTATCCGACATTTCCTCCTGTACGAGCAAGGCAGCCCCGATAGCCCCCACGACTTCGTGGTCCCGGGGGACGATAATACGCGTGTGAAGTTCCTCCTCAAAGGCCCGGACCATGCCGGGATTGAAGGCCACCCCGCCCTGGAAGATGACGGGCGGCCGGATTTCCCTGTTACCGGCCACGTCACCGAGGTAATTACGGGCCAGGGCGCGGCACAGGCCGTAAACTATGTCTTCCAGGCTGTGACCGGTCTGCTGCTGGTGGACCATGTCCGATTCGGCGAAGACGGTACAGCGTGCGTTGATACTCCGGGGATGGCGGCTGGCAAGCGCGGCCATGCCGAAATCATCCCGGCTCATGTCCAGGCGCTGTGCCTGGTGGTCCAGGAAACTGCCGGTGCCGGCGGCGCATACCGTGTTCATGCCGAAGTCAGCGACGAGGCCGTCTTGTATGAAGATAATCTTGCTGTCCTGCCCGCCGATTTCAATTATCGTCTTTGCTTCCGGACACAGGTGCAGGGCCCCCAGCGCCTGGCAGGTAATTTCATTTTTCACCAGGTCCGCCCCGACGACCGCCCCCGCCAGCTGGCGGGCGCTGCCCGTGACGGCCACGCCGCAAATCTCAAAGTCAACGGGCAGCTTTTCTTTTACCTCCCGGAGTCCCTGCAGCACCATCGCCGCGGGTCTGCCTCCGGTGGGAAGATAAAGCTTGGCAATGAGCCTCTTCCCCGCGTCCAGAGCGGCGAGCTTGGTCGTCACGGAGCCCACGTCAATCCCTAGGTACAGCCTCATCTACGATTGTCCCTCGCCCTTCCAACGGTAGAATTCCGCTTTGACTTTCTCGATACCGGCGGGTCCGCTGAGCAGGTCTACGATAGTCATGGCCATGGCGCGGGCGGCATCTTCCATGCCCCGCTGCCCCGCCCCGGAAGCCGCCGCTTCGGCGAACTCAGGGGAATGGAGCTGCACTTTTCGGGGGGCAATCGCCACCGAAGGGTGTATCGCGGGCACCACCTGGCTGACATTGCCCATGTCACTGCTACCGTAGCTCCGGGAGGGGTCATGAAGGTAGATGTTTCTTCCCAGCGACTGCATATTATTTTGAAAAAGTTTTGCCAGTGCCAGGTTGTTGCGCATCGGGGCGTAGCGTCCTTCTCCCCAGCGGTATTCGAGCCGTGCCCCGGTGGCCGCGGCCGCCCCGCGGAAACATTCCATCACCCTGTCCTCAAGCTCTATGAGGTACGGGTCATCTTCAGCCCGCACGATAAAGCTGCCGGCACTGTGGGCCGGGACGATGTTCGGCGCTTCCCCGCCGTCGGTGATGATGCCGTGGATGCGGGCGCTCTGCCTGATATGCTGGCGGAGAGCGTTTATCCCGGCGTAAGAGAGGAGCATCGCTTCCAGGGCATTGACCCCTTCCTCCGGTTTGGCCGCGGCATGGGCCGCCTTGCCGAAAAATTCAACGTCCAGCGTCTGGCAGGCCAGAAAACGCGTGGCAGCGGCATCGATTACGCCGGGGTGCACCATCATGGCGACGTCCACGTCCGCGAAGGCCCCCCTCTCCACCAGGAAAATCTTGCCCCCGTAAAGCTCTTCCGCGGGGGTGCCGATGACCTTGATGCTGCCGCCGCATTCATCGACCGTTCCCCGGCTGGCTACCGCGGCCCCCGCGGAGCCGGTGCAGATCAGGTTATGGCCGCAGGCATGCCCGAGCTTGGGCAGGGCGTCATACTCGGCGAGCACGGCGATGGCCGGGCTCCCCTGTCCATAGCTGGCCCGGAATGCGGTGGGCATATCACAGATGCCCCGCGAAACTGAAAAACCCTGGTTTTCCAGAAATCCGGAAAGCCATCCGGCCGCCCCGGTCTCCTGAAAACCCAGCTCCGGGCTGCCATGGATTTTCAGGCTTAATGCGTGCAGGTCCGCCCGGAGTGATTCCACCGCAGCCAGCGCCGATTCTTTAAGCTTTTTACTGTCTAAAATGGCCGTTTCCTTTAAGAGCGATAACTTCCCATTATAACTCAATAAAGCAGACCATTCCAAGACCGGTAAATGCGGTCTTATTCGGTTTTGGTTGTCTCCAGGTGATGTCCCATTCCCTCCAGTTGACCTTCTTCCCACCCTGGCCCGCCCTCGCGGCTGCTCTTTATCCCCCCACCGCCTAAAATATACCGTAGTCTCCGTTAATATTTGTTCCTATCCGGTACATTCGCGCCATATTATTTTCCTTACGGGGGGATTACCGGTAGAATCTCCCACCCGGATTGAAGAACGGTCAGAATTGAGCCGAGGTAAGGGGATTTTCCTTGCATTTCTGCCTGAAATTGTGCTATACTCTTTTGAAAAGATAGTGGTAGTGTGTTAAGTGGGTTTGATTCCCACTTTTTTAATTAGCGGGAACAACGGGAGGACAGAACCGGGATGAAGAGCGATTTTTTGCTCGCCATAACACAGCTAGCGGCGGAAAAGAACCTGTCTAAGGAAGTAGTGCTCAACGCCATTGAATCGGCGCTGGTATCGGCGTACCGCCGGGACAGCTTTGCTCCAAACCAGGAACTTTCCGTAAAAATCAATCCCAATGACGGCAGCGTAACTGTCTGGGCCTCAAAGATAGTAGCGGAGGCCTTGACCGAGCCCCGCCGTGAAATTTCCCTGGAAGAGGCGCGCCGCTATCACAAGGATGCCAAGATCGGCGATACCCTGATGGTGGAAGCCACTCCGCATGATGCAGGGCGCATCGCGGCGCAGACCGCAAAGCAGGTCATCCTGCAGCGCCTCCATGAGGCGGAACACAGCGCCATCTTTGCCGAGTTCAGCAACAAGGAAGGGGAGGTGGTGACCGGTTCGGTACAGCGCATCGAGCCGGGGCAGATATATATTGACCTTAGCCGTACCGAGGCGATACTACCCGCTTCGGAGCAGGTGCGTACGGAACGCTACCGCCCGGGACAGCGCCTGAAGGTGCTGATATTGCATGTCGCCCATACCGCGAGGGGGGCCCGCGTCATTGTTTCCCGGAGCCATCCGGACCTGCTGCGCCGTCTTATTGAGATAGAGGTTCCCGAGGTCTATAACGGGCAGGTTGAAATCAAGGCCATTTCCCGCGAGGCCGGTTTCCGCAGCAAGGTGGCGGTAGCCGCCCGCCAGGAAGGCATCGATCCGGTGGGATGCTGTGTCGGGCTGCGCGGTATCCGCATCCAGAACATCGTCAGTGAGATGAACGGAGAAAAAATCGACGTTGTTACCTGGGACCCGGACCCCAAGGTATATATCGCCAATGCTCTCAGCCCCGCGCAGATTGTCAGCGTGGAACTGAACAAGGAACAGGAAATCGCCACCGTAGTCGTGCCTGATAAACTGCTGTCGCTTGCCATCGGTAAGGAGGGGCAGAACGCGCGGCTCGCCGCCAAACTCACCGGATGGCGTATCGATATTAAGAGCGCTTCCATCGCCGAGGCTGAGAGGCTTGCCGCGGCGCCCGAACCGGAAACAAAGGCTCCCAAAGCAAAGGCCGGGAAAACGGCGCCGGAGCCGGTGACAGAAGAGGAAGCGCCGCCGCCGGAGATACCCGGGGAGATAGAGGAACTGCTGGGGCCGGAGCCGGGCGTTGTCGTGGAGCCGGTTGCGGAGGAAAAAGCCGTGGAGGAAGAGGAGGAGGCGGCCCCGCAGCCCGTTTTATTCGAGCCGGCAGCGGGCGAGGAAAAATCGCCGCTGCGCTTCGCCGAGGATATCCTCGATTTCAGATCTTCGCCGGGAGCTTCCAAGTCGAAAAAGAAGAAAAAGAAGGGGACCGCCAAGGATACCGCTGAAGACGGAATCAAGCTGAAAAAGGCGCGCCGGGGCGTCCAATTTACCGTTGACGAGGAGGAGTACTAAGACTGCCATGCCCGTGAAACACGTCCCCCAGAGGACCTGCGTGGCCTGCCGCCGGGTCAAGCCTCAGAAAGACCTGTTTCGCATCGTCCGCACGCCGGAGGGTAGCGTTCAGGTTGCCGCGGGTGGTAAGATGTCGGGGCGGGGTGCTTATCTCTGTGCTTCTCCGGAATGCCTGGAGAAAGGCCTGGAAGGGGGGCGTCTCCAGCACTCTCTGAAAACGAGCCTGAATCAGGAAGACCGAGAGCGTCTTATGGAATCTATCAAAGCACTCCGGGAAATAAAGGAGTTTGATTAGTGGTCAAAACCACCAAAGCTGAAGAAGCGGAAGCCAAGCCGAAGAAAGCTGCGCCAAAAGTGCCGCAGATGGAAATCCCGCATTCCATCAGGGTCCGGGAACTGGCTGAAGAGCTGGATGTCAACGCCATCGATATTATCAAGAACCTGATGCGCGGCGGCATCATGGCTAACATAAACCAGGTCATCGGCTATGAGGCGGCGGCGGCCATTGTCCGCAGTTACGGCTTTGAGCCGAAGCTGAAACCGCGCGCCGCACAGCGGGAAAGCGTTATCGCGGAGATAAGGAAGCAGAAGCAGCATAAAGATGTGGGTGCCGGCAACCTGCAGACGAGGCCCCCCGTGGTAACCGTGATGGGCCATGTCGACCACGGTAAGACCAGGCTCCTTGACGCTATCCGGCAGACAAATGTCATGGACAAGGAAGCTGGAGCCATTACTCAGCATATCGGCGCGTATCAGGTGACCCTGGATGGGCAGAAGATTACTTTTCTGGATACGCCGGGCCACGAGGCCTTTACCGCCATGCGGGCGCACGGGGCACAGATTACCGATATCATCATCCTCGTCGTGGCGGCGGATGACGGCGTTATGCCCCAGACCGTGGAGGCGATTAACCACGCCCGCGCCGCCGGGGTGCCCATCGTCGTGGCGATTAACAAGATTGACAAAGATAATGCTAATGTGGACCGGGTGAAGCAGCAGCTGGCTGACGCCGGCCTGGTGATTGAAGAGTGGGGTGGAGATACCATCTCCGTCCCCATTTCCGCAAAGCAGAAGACGGGCATTCCTGAGCTGCTGGAAAACCTGGTGCTGGTCTCGGAGGTGGAAGAGCTTAAGGCAGACCCGAACCAGGCCGCTGTGGGCGTAGTCGTGGAAGCGGAAATGGACAAATCACGCGGGCCGCTTGCTACGGTTCTGGTGCAGGCAGGCACTCTGAAAACCGGCGAAATGGTTGCCGTGGGCACTACCTGGGGAAGAATCAAGGCCATGTTTAACTACCTTGGCAAGCAGGTGAGAAAAGCGGAGCCGTCCATGCCGGTGGAAATCCTCGGCCTGAACAGCGTGCCGCATGTCGGGGATGTACTTAAAGTCGTGACCACCGAAAAGGAAGCCCAGACGCTGGCGGCAAAGCGCCGGGTAGAGGAAGAGGAAACCCAGTCCGTAAGCCTTACCAGTATCTATGAGCAGATTAGCGCCGGAAAAGTAAAAGAGCTCGATGTTATCCTGAAAGCGGACGTACAGGGAAGCATCGAGCCAATCCGCAGTTCTCTGGAAAAACTGGCCACGGAGAAGGTCAAGGTCAGAATAATCCATAGCGGTACCGGCAATGTTTCTGAGAGTGATGTCATGCTTGCCATCGCTTCTAAAGGCCTCATCATCGGCTTTAACGTAAGCGCGGAGGAAGGGGCGAAAAAACTCGCCAGCGGCAAGGGAGTGGATATCCGCTACTATGACGTTATCTACAGCCTTATCGACGACGTCGAAAAAGCTCTCAAGGGCATGCTGGAGCCCACCTTCGTGGAAATCGTCGATGGCAAAGCCGAAGTAAGAGCGGTCTTCCCCGCCGGAAAGGGAGTCAAGGTAGCCGGAAGCTACGTTACCGACGGCAAGGTCAAGCGCGGCAGTTCCGTCCGTGTCCGGTGCGGGGGCGAGATTATTGCGGAATCCACCGTCAACAGTTTAAAGCGTTTCAAAGATGATGTCCGTGAAGTGGCCTCCGGCTACGAATGCGGCATCGGACTTAAGGACTTCAACGATTTTGAGGTTGGCGATATTCTGGAACTGTTCAGCATGCAGGAGCAGAAGTAGCCGGCTAGCCCGGGACAATGTCATACCGCATACCGAAGTTAAACAGCCTCATTCGTGAGGAAATCAGCGAGCTGATTCAGCACGGGATCAAGGACCCCCGGCTGGGTGACTTCATCACCGTCACGGAAGTGGAGACCTCCGTTGACCTGAAGCATGCCCGGGTCTTCGTCAGTTCTCTCGGCACTGAGGAAGAAAAGGAGAAGACCCTGAAAGGCCTTACCAGTGCCTCCGGTTTTATCCGGCGCGAGCTCGCGAAAAAGATACGCATTCGCCATATCCCCGAACTGAGCTTCCACTGGGACAACTCCATCGAGAGGGGCGACTACATTTCGCGCCTGATCGACCGCGTCAATTCCGAGTCAGGGGAATCCGGGGAATAGTCCCCGAGGTTATCTTGGACGGCATCCTGAACATTGACAAGCCTGCCGGCATTACTTCCTATGGTGTCGTCGCCAGGATAAAGCGGCTCACCGGCGAAAGGCGCGTCGGGCACGCTGGGACGCTTGACCCCGCCGCCACCGGCGTCCTCCCCGTCTGCCTGGGGCGGGGCACCCGGGTCATCGAATACATGATGGATGCTACCAAGACCTACCTTGCCGGGATTGAACTGGGCGCCGCTACCGATACCCATGACTCCACGGGGACCGTCATCCAGAGCGGCAATGTGCCGGACATTAGCGGGGGAAAGCTTGATGGAGCACTGGAATCTTTCCGTGGTTCTATCCGGCAGACGCCGCCCATGTTCAGCGCGGTGAAGCAGCAGGGGCAGCCTCTTTACAAGCTGGCAAGGGAGGGCATCGAAGTGCCCCGCGAGAGCCGCCCCGTTTTTATCCACCGGCTGGAAGTCAGGGAATGGCGGTCTCCTTTGGTAGTCCTGGAGATAGATTGCAGCAAGGGCACTTACATCCGTTCCATCGCCCATGACCTTGGCCAGACGCTGGGTTGCGGAGCTTATCTCAAGGACCTGGTCAGGCTGCGCTACGGTGTTTTCAAGGTTGAAGAAGCGGTTACCCTGCAACGGTCTGAAGATGCCTGCCGCGAGGGGAGCTGGCCAGAATTTCTTTTCCCGGTTGACGCGGTTCTTAATCACTGGAGTGCCGCCACGCTGAACGCGGAAGCGGCGGATGCCGTAAGTAAAGGAAAACCGGTAGCTCTGCCGGAACCCTCACCGGAAAATGCAGGGGAAAGGCCGTCTTACCGCCGCGCCTATACTCCGGACGGGCGTTTCCTCGCGGTGCTGCGCTATCTTCCGGAAACAGGATTGTGGCATCCTGATAAGGTTTTCATCTAGCTTTCTGTCCATTACCTCGGGTTCTGTATTCCGGTGCGACTGCTATGTTATTGACATCCTTTCCTGGGGAGGATGTTTTGGCGAGACAGGCAGCGGATGAACCGGGGGGGGCCGGGTGGGAAGAAACATCGCGGGGGGCCACCCAAACCCGCCCTCGCGGCTTCCCGGTGCAATACAACCCTTTTCTCATCTCAGACCCTTGACAGCGTGCGTCTAAAGGGGTATATTGCAACGGAGATAGATAAGAAAGAGCGTCTGCAGTCCCCCTGACGGAAACGTCAGGGATTAATCTTGTCCGTACTTCTTAAGGGAGGCTGGTCTATGGGGAGTATAAATGTCGCCATCATCGGAGTAGGGAACTGCGCATCTTCGCTGGTGCAGGGAGTCCACTATTACCAGAACGCCAAAGAGGATGAATTCGTCCCCGGTCTGATGCACGTAAATCTCGGCGGCTATCACATCCGTGATATCAATTTCACCGCAGCATTTGACATAGATAAGAACAAGGTGGGGAAAGACCTGGCGCAGGCCATCTATGCCCCGCCTAATAACACCTTCAAGTTCGCCGAAGTCCCGGCCACCGGGATCAGGGTGGAGCGGGGCATGACTCATGACGGGCTGGGCAAGTACCTTTCTCAGATAATCGAGAAAGCGCCCGGACCGACGGCTGACATCGTTCAGATACTGAAAGACACCAAAACAGATGTAGTGATTAATTACCTGCCCGTGGGGAGTGAAGAAGCCACCAAGTGGTACATCGAGCAGGTGCTTGCCGCCGGATGCGGCTTTATCAACTGTATTCCGGTTTTTATCGCCAAGGAGAAATACTGGCAGAAACGCTTCACGGAAAAAGGCCTGCCCATCATCGGCGACGATATCAAGTCCCAGGTGGGCGCTACCATCACCCACCGCGTCCTCACCCGGCTTTTCCGGGACCGCGGCGTCAGGCTGGAACGTACCTACCAGCTAAACTTCGGCGGCAATACCGACTTCCTCAACATGCTGGAGCGGGAAAGACTGGAATCGAAAAAAATATCCAAGACCTCGGCGGTGACTTCCCAGCTGGACTACTCTCTTCCCCCCGAAGATATCCACGTGGGCCCGAGCGATTATGTTCCATGGCTGAAAGACCGCAAGTTTTGCCACATCAAGATGGAAGGGCGCACCTTCGGGGATGTGCCGCTGAACCTGGAACTTAAGATGGAAGTCTGGGACAGCCCTAACTCGGCGGGGGTGGTTATCGATGCCATCCGCTGCTGCAAGCTGGCCCTTGACCGCGGCCTGAAGGGGGCGCTGGAAGCGCCGTCCTCTTACTTTATGAAATCGCCGCCCGTGCAGTTCACGGACGACGAAGCCCACCACAAGGTGGAGCAGTATATCGCCGGCGATGCCGCAAAAGTAAAAGAGAAAAAGGAAATTATAAAATAATAGGGAGATTGGGTAATCAGCAATGAAGATAGCGCTGGTCTCCCCTTATGACTTCGCCTACCCCGGCGGCGTGGTCAACCACATTTCCTGTCTGGAGCAGCACCTGACCCGGATGGGGCATGAAGTTAAAATAATCGCCCCCGCCTCTAAGGCTGTCCATACCCTGGGCGACCGGTTTATCCGTATCGGTACCCCCCGCCCGGTCCCGGCCAGCGGAAGCATTGCCCGCATCACCCTTTCGCCGTGGCTTTCCTCAAAAATAAAAAGCGTCCTGGAAGAGGAGAAGTTTGACATCTGCCACCTCCACGAGCCGCTGATGCCCATGCTCTGCACCACGGTGCTCCGTCACTGTGACATGCCCACGGTAGGTACCTTCCATGCCTCCGGGGGGAAGCCCTGGTACAGCTTCGGGACGCCTCTGGGCAAGCGTCTACTGAGAAAGTGGATAACGAAGCTGGATGTTAAAATGGCGGTGTCTTACCCGGCCAGGGAATACGTCCGCAGCCATTTTCCGGGGGAATACCTCATTGTTCCTAACGGGATTGATACCAGGCACTTTCACCCGGGAGTCCCGCCGATAGAGGAGCTCAGCGACGGCAAGATTAACATCCTGTTCGTGGGCAGGATGGAGAAAAGGAAAGGTCTTGATTACCTTCTGGATGCGTACAGGCTGGCCAAAAAGGAAATTCCGGATTCCCGCCTGGTGGTGGTGGGGCCCGGTGTGCGTCTGCGCCGGAAATATGAAAAACGTATCTCGCGTAACGGTCTGAAAAACGATACGCTTTTTATCGGCTACGCTTCTTACCGTGATTTGCCCCGCTACTATAAGACCGCGGACATTGTCTGCTCTCCGGCTACCGGGAGGGAGAGTTTCGGCATTGTCCTGCTGGAAGCCATGGCGGTTAACCGGCCCATCGTCGCTTCGAATATCGAGGGTTATGCCAGCGTGCTGAAAGACGGAGTTGAAGGGGTCCTGGTGCCGCCGAAAGATGTGAAGGGGCTGGCGGAAGCGATGGTCAAGCTTGTTCGGAACAAAACCCTTCAGGAAGAAATGGGAGCCTGCGGCCGGATTAAAGCCATACAGTACGACTGGGAGAGCATTGCCCGGACTGTAGAATCGATTTATATCAATGCCCGGAACGGCAGGGCTGCGCTTGACACCGGTTTAAAACTGGAAACGGTGTCCGCCTTCTGACAAGGTGTTCGTCCTTAACGATGACAAAATTAACGAATATGCGTAGAACAGCGGCGAATTACTTTGTCGAGCCTGCTGTCAGGTTCCTGGCGAAGACGCCGCTTACCCCGAACAGCCTGACCTGGACCGGTTTCTGGCTGACCGTGGTGGCCGGGGTTTTGATAATTTACCATAACTTCCTTATCTCCGGCATTGTACTCCTGGTTGCCGGGGCCTTCGATATGCTTGACGGAGCGCTGGCCCGGCTGATAAACCGCGTCACCAGCTTCGGCGCGGTCCTGGATTCCACCCTGGACCGCCTCAGTGAAGCTGTGGTTTTTATCAGCCTGCTTGTCTTCTATGCCAGTAGCGGCTCGGTGCCGGGAGTAGTGCTGGTGGGCATCACCATTACCGGCTCTTTTCTGGTCAGCTATCTTCGCGCCAGGATGGAAGCGCTGGGAATCGAAGGCCAGGTAGGCTTCTTCACTCGCCCGGAAAGGGTAGCTGTCCTGGTCCTCGGACTGCTGCTCAGCCGGTTCGATTATGTCCTGTTCATCGCCCTGGGTATCATCGCCGTTTTCAGCTTCATCACGGCGGCGCAAAGATTAACCTACGCCTGGCAGCGGGCGTAACCTTGTTCAAGACGTAATATATTGCTGGATTATTATTTTTAGCTGGAGAGAACATGCCTGTAGTCGCAGTAATCGGCGCCCAGTGGGGTGACGAAGGTAAAGGCAAGATAGTGGATATGCTTGCGGAAAAGGCCGATATTGTAGTGCGCTTTTCCGGGGGAGATAATGCCGGGCATACCGTGGTGAACCATTACGGGGAGTTTGGACTTCACCTGGTACCGTCAGGCATCTTTTCTCCCCGGGCCGTTTCCGTCATCGCTAACGGAGTGGTGGTCAATCCCCGGGTACTGCTCGGTGAGCTGGACGGCCTTAACCAGCGGGGGGTGGACACTTCCAGGCTGTGTATCAGCGACCGCGCCCACCTCATTATGCCCTATCACCTGCTGCTTGACGGCCTGGAAGAGCAGGCGCGGGGCGGAAAGGCCATCGGCACGACCAGGAAGGGCATCGGCCCCGCTTTCGCGGACAAGGTAGCCCGCCTGGGCTTTCGTACCGGCGACCTGCTCAATAAGGAGACGTTCCTGGAGAGGCTGGGGGGCATCCTTCAGCATAAAAACCTGGTCCTCACCCGGATTTACGGCGCGCCGCCTCTTTCCCTGGATGAGGTCTATCAGGAATACTGCGCTTACGGGGAGAGCCTCCGTCCTTATATCTGTGATACGGTTGCCCTGCTCGGAGAGGCCCTGGAGAAAAAGCAGCGCGTATTGCTGGAAGGCGCCCAGGGCAGCCTGCTGGACCCGGACTTCGGCACTTATCCTTATACCACTTCATCGTCTCCGTTATCCGGCGGCGGCTGCCTGGGAACGGGGCTGGGGCCGGTGAATATCGACGAGGTACTTGGAATCTTCAAAGCTTACTGCACGCGCGTCGGCGGGGGGCCCATGCCCACGGAACTTGATGACGATACGGGCAGGTCTATCCGCGAAGTGGCCCATGAATACGGCACCACTACCGGGCGTCCCCGCCGCTGCGGCTGGTTCGATGCCGTGGCGGGCCGTTTTGCCACGCGGATTAATGGCCTGACCCAGACCGCGATTACCCGTCTCGACGTTCTCGATAATCTGCCCGGTTTAAAGATATGCACCGGCTACAAGGTGGATGGAAAGATAATCAATAATTTCCCGGCTGACGTGGCCACGCTGGAAAAATGCGTTCCTGTATATGAGGAAATGCCTGGCTGGCAGGCTCCCACCAGCAACGCCCGGAAGTTCGAGGAATTGCCCGAAAAAGCCCGCCGGTACGTGAACCGTCTGGAAGAGCTGATTGGGTGTCCGGTCAGCCTTATCTCGGTAGGCCAGCAGCGGGAGCAGACGGTCATCCGGAAGCCGCTTTTTTGAGCCACAAATAGCAGGCAGCTATTATACCGGCAGGTCTATTTTGTAGTTCTTCAGCGTTTCCCGTATCGCCGCTGCCGACTTCTCGTCAGGCTCCACCAGGGGCAGCCTCGGCTTGCCCACCCGGAATCCGATCTGGTTGACCGCATATTTCACCGGGCAGGGATTAGAGACGATGAAAAGGGCATTGACCAGCGGCAGCAAATGGCGGTGGATGGCGGCCGCCTTACTCGTGTTCCCGCTGACCATAAGGTCGATCATATCCTTGATTTGCCTGCCCACCAGGTGCGAAGCCACGCTGATGACGCCGTAGCCGCCCAGAGCCATGATATTGAAGGTATCGGTATCGTTGCCGCTCCAGATGCGGAAGCCCTCGCGCGCTTTATCGATAGTATAAGCAACCTGGTCCATATTACCGCTGGCTTCCTTGACCCCGATAATATTGTCTATTTCGCTCAGGCGGGCGATGGTTTCCGGGGTAAGGCTGGTGATTGTCCGTGAGGGGACGTTATAAAGGATACAGGGTAGACTGGTACTCTCCGCAATCTTCCTGAAATGCTGGTACAGGCCTTCCTGGGAAGGCTTATTATAGTAAGGAACTACCAGCAGGCAGGCGTCCACGCCGATTTTCTCCGCCCCTCTGGTAGCCTCCACTGCCTCGGCAGTGCTGTTGCTGCCCGTGCCGGCAACCACGCTGCCACGGTCTCCCAGCGTCTCCTTGATTTCCCGGAAGAGGCGGTACTCCTCCTCGCGGACCAGGGTGGGGGACTCGCCCGTAGTGCCGACCACCACCAGGCCGTCACTGCCGGAATCGAGCAGGGCCAGCGCCAGCTTTTTCGCCTGTTCGTAGTCCACCTCCCCGCTGTCCCGGAAGGGGGTGACCATCGCGGTTAAGAGTCTTCCCAGTTCTTTCATCTTACTGCTCCCCCGGTTTTACCCAGTCTCTTTTAATCATTTCCTCGGCTATCTGGATGGTGTTCAGCGCCGCTCCCTTGCGCAGATTATCGGAGACCACCCACATTTCCAGAGCGTTTTTATCAGTATGGTCCTGGCGGATGCGCCCTACATAGACCTCGTCGGTCCCGGCGGCGGGCCAGGGCTGAGGGTAAAGGCTGACGGTGGTGTCGTCCAGCACTTTCACGCCCGGTGCTTCGGCCAGTATCCGGGAGGCGTCTTCCGGAGATATGGGGCTGGCAAATTCCACGTGCACCGCTTCACTGTGGCTGACGAACACCGGCACCCGGACGCAGGTCGGTGAAACGGCGATGTCCGGCGCGTGCATGATTTTCCTGGTCTCTTCCACCATCTTCCATTCTTCCTTGGTATAGCCGGAGTCCAGGAAAACATCTATCTCCGGTAGCAGGTTGAAGGCTATCTGGTGGGGGTAGACGTGGGGCGCGGTCTCCTGCCCGTCCAGCACCTGCCGCGCCTGCGTTCTGAGTTCCTCCACCGCTGCCGAGCCTGTCCCCGAAACTGCCTGGTATGTCGCCACGATGATGCGTTTAATGGGATTTACTTTATGGAGGGGGTAAAGGGCTACCACCATCTGGATAGTGGAGCAGTTGGGATTTGCGATGATGCCCTTGTGCTTCTTAATATCTTCCGGATTGACCTCCGGGACTACCAGGGGTATGTCAGCGTCCATGCGGAAAGCGGAGCTGTTATCCACCACAACGGTGCCCATTTTAGCGGCGATGGGGGAAAAGTGACGGCTGATTTCCGCGCCCGCGGAAAAAAGGGCGATATCAACACCTTCAAATGATTCCGGTACGGTCTCCTCGACCTCCATTACCTCGCCCCGGAAGGACAGTTTTTTACCGGCGGAGCGGTCCGAAGCGTAGAGGCGCAGCGAGGCCAGGGGAAAACGGCGCTGCTCCAGAATCCGGATAAACTCTCCCCCCACCAGCCCCGTAGCGCCGACGATAGCTACATGATAGTCTTTCACTTTGATTTATCCTCACAGTCCGAGTAAAGTGTCCAGGCCGAAGGTCAGCCCCTTGCGGTTGACCACTTCCTTAATGGCCAGGATGACGCCGGGCATAAAGCACTCCCGGCTGATAGTATCATGCCTGATGCTTAAGGTCTGCCCCGGCGCGCCCAGCAGGACCTCCTGGTGCGCCAGCAGGCCGGGTAAACGTATGCTGTGCAGGCTGACCCCGTCTACCTGCTGCCCGCGGCTGGGAGGAGTTTCTCCCTTGTCGGCCGGCTGCAAAAACGGTTTGCCGCGGGACTGCACCATGCTTTTCGCCGTTGATAGCGCCGTGCCTGAAGGTGCGTCCGCTTTCTTATCGTGGTGCAGCTCGATGATTTCGGCGTGGTCCATATATTTCGCGGCGACCCTGGCCAGGTGCATCATGAGGACCGCACCCAGGGCGAAGTTGGGAGCTACGACCACTCCCACCTTAAAACCCACCGCCAGCTGGTCTATCTCGTTCAGGTCGTTCTGGCTCAGGCCGGTAGTGCCGATGACCAGGTTGACCCCTTTTTCCGTGGCGGTGCGCACCGCGGGCATTACCGCCGGGGCCAGCGTAAAATCGACGATGACATCCGGCTGGCATTCATTGATGATTTTTTCGAGGTCGCCGGAGAAGGGCACCATCCCGGAGCCATCGGGCAGGTCCAGGAAGTCCCGGGTTACCCGCTCGTCCACGCATCCAACGAGTTCCATTCCGGCTTCGGCGCAGACCGCTTTGACCACTTCCTGCCCCACTTTACCGGCGGCCCCTCTTACGGCTACTTTTATCTTCTCCATAACGCACCTCCGCGCAGTGCCTGTGCTAGCGGTCCCGGGGAGAATGGCGGGGGGCATTACCCCGGAACGGACGGCGGTCTCCGGGACCGGACCTGTCATCCCTCCTGGGGCGGTCATATCCCCGGGGGCTCCCTTCCCGTTCTGCCGGGCCTTCGGAAGGCTTGCCGAAAACAGCCCGCCGGGAGAGATTGACCCTGCCCATGTTATCGATGCCGACGACCTTGACGGTGACTTCATCTCCCGTCTTGACGACGTCCTCAACCCGGTTCACCCGGTGGTCTTCAAGCTCGCTGATGTGGACCAGCCCTTCTTTGCCGGGTATAATCTCCACCATGGCCCCGAAGTCAAAGATGCGCGTCACCTTGCCGGTGTAAACGTCTCCTATCTCCAGGTCACGGGTCAGGCTTTCAATCATGGATATAGCCTTCTGCGCGGACTCAAGATCAATAGCGCCGATGACTACCGTGCCGTCGTCATTAACATCGACGGTAGTCTTGGTTTCTTCGATGATAGCGCGGATGGTCTTGCCGCCGGTACCGATGACCGCGCCTATTTTCCCCGGATCGATCTTTATCTTGTGCATCCGCGGCGCATAGCGGCTCAATTCCGGCCGGCTGGTATTAATCGTATCGTTCATCCTGGCGAGGATGGTCATCCGTCCTTCCCGCGCCTGATGAAGCGTCTTCTCCACCACTTCCATGGTGATGCCTTTCAGCTTGGTATCCATCTGGACGGCGGTGACACCCTGCTCCGTTCCGGCCACCTTGAAGTCCATGTCTCCGTAGGCGTCTTCCAGCCCCTCGATATCGGTGAGGACCACGAATTTACCGGTGTCATCGGTTACCAGGCCCATGGCCACGCCGGCCACGGCGGTCTTTATCGGGATGCCGGCGTCCATCAGGGAAAGGCTGCCGGCGCAGACGCTGGCCATGGAGGTACTGCCGCTGGAGCTGAGCACCTCCGAGACGAGGCGGATAGTGTAGGGGAACGCTTCATCCCTGGGAATTACCGGCAGCAGCGCCCGTTCCGCCAGGGCGCCATGCCCGATTTCCCGGCGGCTGGTCGAGCCTAAACGCCTTACTTCTCCGCTGGAGAAGGGTGGGAAATTGTAGTGGTGCAGGAAGCGCTTGCTCTCCTCGATACCCAGTCCGTCCAGCATCTGTTCCTTGCGGGTGGAGCCCAGGGTGGTGATGGTCAGCACCTGTGTTTCGCCGCGGGTGAACAGCCCCGAGCCGTGTGTCCGCGGCAGCAGGCTTACCTCGCATTCGATGGGGCGTATCTCGGTGATTCCGCGCCCTCCCATGCGCTGGCCTTTTTCCAGGATGCTGGAACGCAGTCTCTCTTTGATTCTGGCGTCCAGCGCGTTAAGGATATCTTCCTTGGAGAATTTATCACCCAGCTTTTCGGTCAGTTCTTTCTTAAGACCGCTGGAGATGGACTCACGCTCGGCTTTATCGGCTACGCGGAAAAGACGGTCGATTTGCTCGTCTGTAGCAGCCGGAATCGCCGCGGCTACCTCCGCGTTTACTAACGACGCAGGTACCGGCAGCTTCGGCTTGCCCCTGGCACCGGTCAGTTCCTCCTGGAGGCTGATAATTTCCTGGTTCGCTTCGTGCCCGAACTTAATCGCCCGGATGAGGAGTTCCTCATCCACTTCACGGGCACCCGCTTCCAGCATGGCAATCTTGTCCCGGGTGCTCACCACCGTTACGTCAAACAGGCTCCCTTCAAGCTCTGCCATCGAAGGGTTAATTACAAGTTCGCCGTTGATATAACCGACGTGTACCGCACCGACCGGCCCTGCGAACGGCAGTTCAGACATAGCCAGCGCCGCCGAGCTGCCGATTACCGAGAGAATGTCCGGTTCGTTTATCTGGTCGGCGGAAAGAACCGTTGTGATAATCTGGATGTCGCTACGCCATGTCTTGGGCAGCAGGGGGCGGATGGGCCGGTCCGCAAGTCGGCAGGCCAGAATCGCCTGCTCGCTGGGACGACCCTCCCGCCTGATAAAACCGCCGGGTATTTTCCCGGCGGCGTAAAGCCTCTCTTCGTAATCTATGGTCAGCGGCAGGAAGTCCACGCCTTCGCGGGGTTCGCGGTTATAGCAGGCCGTTACCAGGACCACCGTTTCTCCGTACTTTACTTTTACCGCTGCCGCGGCCTGTCCCGCCAGCTTACCGGTCTCAACAATGAGGTCTCTGCCTCCAATGTTGCGTTGAAATGCATTGGATTTTAACAAAAAATTACTCCTCCCCCGCCTTATTTCCTTAATCCTAGTTTTCTGATTAGTTTATTGTATCGGGAAACATCTTCGCCGGAAAGATATCTTAGCAGTCTCCGGCGTCTTCCCACGAGCTTCAGCAAGCCGCGCTGGGTATGGTAGTCATGGCGGTTTGCCATCATGTGGCGGGTCAACTGCTTGATACGCCCGGTAAGCAGCGCCACCTGCACCTCGGTGGAGCCGGTATCACCTTCTTTGCTCTGGTGCTCCGAGATTATCTCCTGTTTCTTAATACTGTCCAAATTTGGTACCTCACTACGCGTAATTCAATAAGATTGTAACATAAGAAGCTTTGTAAGTAAATTGAGCCAGGAGGATGGAATATCATCACCGTGCCCGTGTCTTCGCTGGGGTCTGCCTGGTTTTGTTTGTACCTGGTTGGGGGGGAAGAATAGAGCAGCCGCGAGGGTGGGTCAGGGCGGGAAGAAAGTCAACGGGAGGGGAGGGGGCACTACCCGGAGCCAGCCAAAACCGAATATAACCGTCTGCTTCAATTCTGGACAAAGAAGGGCGCGGGTAGTATAATTCAGTTTGAAAATCTTAACAAATAAGAGTTAAAAAAGAGATGCCGCGAGACGTTATGGTAAAGGACGTATCCGCCGCGGGAATTACCCGGGATATACCGTGCCGCTTGTTTTCCGGGGAAAGCTGGCATGAAGACTCCGCCACGCTGCCGAGCGAGATGTCTCTCACCCTCTTTGTCAACGGGTTGGAGGCGGTTACCATCCTCTGTACCCCCGTAAAGCTAAACTGTCTGGTAGTCGGGTTTCTCTATTCGGAGGGCGTGATTGAAAGCGTGCGGGACATCGCCGGTATGCGGATTTGCGAAGAAGAACCGGTGGCGGATGTACAGTTGCGCGACAGGGACTATGCCGTTCCGGCCCGCCGGACGTTGACCTCGGGGTGCGGAGGGGGGATCAGTTTCTCGGCTCCGGGGAAAAAGCTGGATTCCACTTTTACGGTATCTCCGCGGAAGGTACTTGGCCTGATGAGGCAGCTATTCCAGCAGCAGGACCTGTTCCGCCAGTCCGGCGGCGTACATGCCTCCGCATTGTGTGACCGGGAGCGGATTCTCATTCACAGTGAGGACATCGGAAGGCACAATACCCTGGACAAGATACTCGGTGAGTGCCTGCTGCGCGGGATGCCCACGGAGGACCGTATTTTGCTCACCACGGGAAGGGTCTCTTCGGAGATGCTCTCCAAGGCAGTCATGATGAGGGTGCCCGTTATCGTTTCCCGGAGCGCACCCACGGACCGGGCCGTGGCGCTGGGAAAAGAAATGAATATCACGCTCATCGGTTATGCCCGGAATAACCGGCTTTCCGTATTTACGGGTACGGAGAGAGTAAATTTTGAGGAATAACATGGCGCTAAGGCCTAGCGATTCAAGTGGCAGGAGGGATGAGTGATGCCGTTTCGTTTCGGACCCTGGGAAATTGCTTTAGTATTAATCATTATCCTTATCGTCTTCGGCGTCGGTAAGCTGCCGCAGGTGGGCGGCGCCATCGGACGGGGAATCAAAGCCTTTAAGGAAGGCCAGCAGGGAATCGGCGGGGAAGAGGAAGAGGAGGAGGAGACAAAAAGCGTCAAATCCAGGAAGACGTCCGGCAAAAAGGGCGTCAAAGCGAAAAGTTAGATTCCCTCCGTTAAACCGCCGGCGGTATTATATTTTTCCACACGTTTAAACGCGCTGCAGTAAAGGTTCGGGTATGGATCTGGGTATCGGCTTTGGGGAAGTACTGGTTGTTCTGGTCGTCGTATTCATCATCTGGGGGCCGGGCAGGATGCCGGAAATCGCCCGGACGCTGGGCAAGACGATGCGCGCTTTGAGGAAATCCAGCTACGATTTTACCAGCGCCATCACCCGGGAAATCGAAATGGAAGAGGGAAAGACGAAACACCCGGATAAAGCCCGAAAGCAGACCCACCTTCCTCCCTCCCGCCTCCGGGGGAATACTCCCGAAAAACAGGAAAACACGGAAGAGCAGGGGGGGGACTCCGCCGCGAAATGATTACGGACGAGTCCAAACTCACCGTCCTAGGTCACCTCACGGAACTTCGTGGCCGCCTTATCAAGAGTGTTATCGCGGTGGCGGTCACTACCAGCATTTCTTTCATCTTCTACCAGTGGATATTCTATATACTGGAGATACCAATCGGCGGGCAGGAGCTTATCGCCATAGAGCTGACGGAGAGGCTGGGCACCATCATGAGAGTCTGCATTTTCGGGGGTGTCATCCTGGCCATGCCTTACCTGATATACCATGTCATCATGTTCATTTCGCCGGCATTGACGCGGCGTGAGAGAAAATACATTTACCTGATTTTACCCTGGATTGCCGTGATGTTCATCGGTGGAGTGGTCTTCGGCTATTTCATACTGCTGCCGCCGGCGCTGCAGTTCCTTTTTAACTGGGGCAGCGAGATAGCGGTGTCTCAAATCAGGCTTAGTAATTATATCGATGTAGTTACCCGGCTGCTGCTCTCAATAGGGCTGGTCTTCGAGTTACCGGTGGTCAGTACCTTCCTCGCCCGTATCGGCCTTATCAAGCCGCAATGGCTGGCGAGCAAACGCAAGCTCGCAATCGTCTTCGCCTTTATACTCGCCGCGATTATCACCCCCACTTTCGATCCCATCAACCAGAGTCTGGTGGCGGTGCCGCTGGTTATCCTTTACGAGATGAGTATCTGGCTGGCCAGGCTGGTCTACCGGCGGCGTGAGCCGGCTGAAGCGCCGGAATCCGTTCCCACGGAATAGTTTAGATTGCGCGCGGGGGTGGCTTGAGTTATACTGGTTTCCGGGAGCGGATGAGTCCCGGTGGGCTCTGCGGACTTCAAATCCGTTGGGGGGTGTAAAAGCCTTCGGTGGGTTCGACTCCCATGCGCTCCCGCCAGATATTTTCCTGACTATCCACGGGGAGGTTCTCTCGCCTGTTCCTGTTCCTGTTTCCATAAGGCATCAGTACCTGCCTTCATAATATCATCGCTGATAGCCCCATCGCGCTAAAAATACCACTCCAAATATTGAATAGTTATGATATACTTGGTAAGCGTGAAATAAACTGTTACATCGATAAGCGGACTCTCGTTGCCGGAAAGGAAATCAATGTTCTACGGCTGGTGGATACTCGTTCTCAGCTTTGTCAGCAGTTCCTTTTACGGCGCGGTGGTAATGTACGGGTTCACGTCTTATATCAACCCCCTGGTTGACCAGTTTGGCTGGAGCTATACGGCGATATCCGTTATCGCCTCTCTGCGCGGGGCGGAGATCGGACTGATGGACTTCATCATCGGCGTATTGCTTGACCGCTTTGGCAGCAGAAAGGTCATTTTTAGCGGGTACGTTGTTATCGGTTCCGGGTTCCTCTTGCTGAGCCGTGTAGACACCCTGGTCCCGTTTTACATTCTGTTCATCGCTATATTCCTGGGCGGAAGCTGTCTGGGGCATGTTTTCACGTTTTACACCATCGCGCGCTGGTTCCGCAAGAGGCTCGGCCTTACCTTCGGGATAGCCATGGCAGGATACGGGGCCGGCGGTTTCGCGGTGCCCCTGATTGTCTATTTGATCGACCGCGTAGGTATTATGACCGCCTTTGTCCTGTTCGGTCTTATCGCCTTGCTGTTTAGCGCGGTGATGCTGGTCTTTCTGCGCAACCGGCCTGAGGATATCGGCTCCACTCTGGACGGATTACCCCGGGAAGAGCTGGACAGTTCTTCCTCCGGGCACGGGAAAGGCGGGGCAAGCGAAGGCTCCTCATATAAAAACTTCACCCTGAAAGAGGTATTAGCGAGTCCTTCCTTTTGGGTCCTGGTCTGGGCGGGTGCATCCACCACCTTTTCAATACAGATGCTAATCACGCACGTCATGCCGTACCTGGAGGACATAGGCTACACCCGCTATCTTGCCGGGATAGTGGCGATGACCATTCCCCTGATAAGTATGATTGGCAGGCTGGGAGTCGGTTTTGCGTCTGATTTCACCAGCGGCAAGTCCATTTTTATTTTCTGCCTGATATTCCAGGCCATCGGGGTCCTGCTCTTCCGGTCCGCCGGTCTGCATGTTCTCTGGCTCCCTTCGGCGCTGTTTTTCGGAATCGGGTACGGAGGCAGCATTGTGATACGTCTGAAAATATTAAGGGAATACTACGGGGGGAACTCACTGGGTTCGATTACCGGTTTGTATCATGCGGGGGCGATTTTCTTTGGCTTACTCGGGCCGCTGACCGGCGGTTTTATTTTTGATACTTTCGGCAGTTATGATTTCGCCTGGATAATCAGCGCGGCTTTTCTCGGAACCGGCACACTGATTATGCTGTTGCTGAAGAACCCCCAGTCTATTAAAGTAAAAAAGTAAACTGGTTTCGGCGGGATAATGGTCCTGATAAATCGAAAGGAACGATAAATGGAAGCGAAGAAGGTCAAGGAAAGCATCACTATTATGACACAAATGATGACGCCGCTGGATGTTAATACCGCCGGAAATGTTCACGGCGGCGTAATCATGAAGTTAATCGATTCCGCGGGGGGCGCTGTGGCGGTGAGGCACGCGAGGAAGAATGTAGTGACAGCTTCGGTAGACCGCCTGGATTTCCACAGTCCCGTCTTCGTCGGAGACCTGGTCACCTTGAAGGCCGGTTTGAACTACGTGGGGAAAACAAGCATGGAAGTGGGAGTCCGTGTGGAATCTGAAAACCTGATTACCGGCCTGGTGCAGCATACCGCCTCAGCATATCTGACCTATGTTGCCCTGGGAGAAGACGGCAGGCCGGTGCCCGTACCTCCCCTGCTTCCGGAGACGGATGATGAAAAAAGGCGTAATCGGGAGGCACAGCGCCGGAGAGAAAGCAGGCTGGGAAAAAAGAGCGGGTGAAGCCTTAAAAAACTGATTACCGCACTGTGGGGTAGCCGCTTCCGGTCCAGTCAATAATTCCCCCGGATAAGTGGTGGATTTTGGTAAAGCCCAGCTCTTCCATGATGCCCACCGCCCCGCGGCTGCGATTGCCGCTGCGACAGTAGACTAGATATTCTCCATCCCTGTCCAGCTTGCTTATTTCCGAACTGAAATTGTCCGCGTTGAAATCGATATTAACCGCGCCTTCGATATGACCATCCGTGAATTCCTGAGGGGTCCTTACGTCAAGGATGACGAAACCGGAATCGCCCGCCTTTTCCTGCACCATGATGTAAGCTTCCCGGGCGGTGACATCCTGAATAATCGCCGAGGGGACAGCGGGATTTCCCGCGCAGCCGGTAGACAGGATGCTCCCGGTGAGCAGCGCCGTCAAGATACTGATGCTTAACAATCGTTTAGTCATTCCTATCTCCATAAGGAGCTTCTTTATTACGAAAAAAAGAAGCTCCTTCTATCAATTATAAGGTGCGCGCCGGTTAATCTCCAAATCGCCGTTGCAGGGGTTTTGTTTGCACCTGGCTGGTGGGGAAGAATCTTCAGTTCCCACGAAGAACCGTCATAGGTCCTGCGCGATACGGTACATGTTCTCGTAGGCTTTGCCGAAATCGGGGGATTCTTTTTCCAGCCGCTCTTTCAGTTCCGTCATGCGCCGCACAAATCCGTCACGGTCTTTGGCGGAGACCAGGTCCGCCCAGAGCCCGGCTTTTTCCCGGAAACGTTTTTCTATCGCGGCGGCGCTCCCGAGGTGCATTTGCAGCGAGGCGTAAAGCTCCGGGTCTTCGGAGAGGACGCTCTCAATCAGGGTAAGCAGCACCTTGTAGGTGATGCCGCTGATATTTTTCATTTCCTTGAACTTGTCCAAACCCAGCAGCGTATCCGCGGAAACGATAGCGATGTAATGGGCGAGCCCGAGGACAACCGCCATCATGGCGTCATGTTCCTGGGGCGACATGATAGTGACCCTGGCTTCCCTTTCGGTCAGGTACGTCTCCACTTTAGCGGCGAGGCCTTTCTCCGTCTCGCTGGTTGGCGTCAGGACGAAGTTCTGGTGAGCGATGCCCCCCGCTCCGGGCCCGAAGAGCGGGTGCGCCCCCAGCACCTTTTCTGTCTTCAGGTAGCGGTGCATGGCCGCCACGGGCGCTTCTTTCACGGAGGTAATATCGATGACGGTCTGTTCGGGGCGGATGTGGTCGGCCAGTTCCCGGACGACCTCCTCGAAGCTGTCAATGGCTACGGAAAGCAGGATAACGTCTGCCGACTGCACGGCGGTTACGGCGGAGGCAGTCTCAGCGCCGGTCTCCCTGCCGGCTTCTTCGAGTCTGGTCTGGTTACGGCCGCTGAGGACCACTTCAAAGCCTTCCCGGAGCAGGAACCGTGCGAACCAGCGTCCCATCTTCCCGGAGCCGCCGATAATAGCTGCTTTCAAAGCCTTACCTGATTCTCCTTGCCCTGGGATAGGAGCCGAGCACCTTCACAAAAATAGTCGTGTTTTCCAGGCTGGCCAGGGTCTCCTGAGAGGCTTTATCTTCCCGGTGGCCTTCGAAGTCGAGGTAGAAGTTGTATTCCCAGGGCTTCTGGCGGGTGGGGCGCGACTCCAGCTTGGTGAGGTTAATCTTTCGCCTGGCGAACTCGTTCAGGGACTCGAAGAGAGACCCGGGACGGTCTTTGGCGGAAAAGACGATTGAAGTCTTGTCTTTGCCCGAGGGAGGGGAGTCTTGCCTGGCGAGGATGAAGAAGCGGGTGAAGTTGTTCGGGTTGTCCTCGATTTCCCGGGCGATGATTTTCATACCGTAAATTTCCGCGGCGCGGACGCTGGCTACCGCGGCGACATCAGGCCGCGCCATTTCCTTAATCATTTTTACGCTGCCCGCGGTGTCATAAGTGGGCACCAGCTCGGCATTCAGGTGCCTCAGAAAACCCCGCGACTGGCCCAGGGCCTGGGGGTGGGAATATACCTTCTTTATCTTGTCCAGTCCCGAATCCGCTCCGGCGATGAGACAGTGGATGACCCGGTGCTCAATCTCCCCGCAGACCATCAAACTGGAATCGAGCAGGAGGTCATAGACCCGGCTGATGCTTCCCTCCAGTGAGTTCTCCACCGGCACCACACCGAACTGCGCCTCGCTGATTTCCACCGTGCGGAACACATCTTCAAAGTTTTCGCAGGGGCGGCTCTTCAGGGAGGGGCCGAAAAAGTTGAAAGCAGCTTCTTCGCTGTGGGCGCCGAGCTCCCCCTGGAAGGCCACCTCCACCCACTGCACCCTTTTCGAGGCAGCGATGATGCGCTGGTAGATGTTTTCGATGTCTTCCTGGCTGACGCCGTAACCACGAGCAACGCTTTTCACATGCTCCAGGACGCGGTGTTCTCTTTCAATGTCCTCCACGAGCTTGTTCTGTCTCTTTTTCCCCTGGCCGATTTCCGCGGCGATTTTTATCCGCTGGGCAATAAGCTCGGCGATACGGTCGTCCACTTCATCGATTTTCTTTCTCAGGTCTTCCAGTTTCATTTGATTATCCTCGGAATGATAGCCGCCCGCAGGGCGAGGTCGCAGATGGTGACGGCCATCATGGCTTCCACTACCGGAACAGCCCTCGGGACGATACAGACGTCATGCCTGCCGCCGACCGTGATGGTAGTCTCTTCCATTCTATTAATATCTACAGTTGGCTGGCTCCGGTGTATCGAAGCGGTGGGTTTAATCGCCACTCTGGCGACCACGGGCATCCCGCTGCTGATGCCGCCGAGGACACCACCGGAGTGGTTGGTGCCGGTGATAATTTTACCATCCTTAATTCTAAAAGGGTCGTTGTTCTCCGAGCCGCGCATACGGGAGGCGGCAAAGCCCGCCCCGAACTCCACGCCTTTGACGGCGGGGATGGCGAAAAGGGCCCTGGCCAGTTCCCCGTCCAGGTTATCGAAGACGGGTTCCCCCAGCCCCGCCGGGACATTAAGGGCGATGCCTTCGATAATGCCTCCGATACTGTCCCCTTCCGCGCCGATTTTCTCCAGCAGCTTCGTCATCGTTTCCGCCGCCGCGGGGTCGGCGCAGCGCAGGGGGCTTTTTTCGGCATTCTGCCTGATTTGCGTAAAATCTGCCGGAGGACTGGCTTTAATATCGCCTATGGCTACCGTATGAGCCAGCACTTCCATGTCCCGCAGACCGAGCAGTTTTTTCGCGATAGCCCCGGCCATCACAAAGCCTGCGGTAAGGCGGCCGCTGAACCGGCCGCCGCCTCTCGGGTCATTGAACCTGCCGTATTTCATTGCCGCGGTGAAGTCGGCGTGGCCGGGACGCAGGAGGTCGATGTTTTTCCTGTAGTCCCGGGAGTCGATATCCCTGTTCCAGGTGAGCATGGCGATGGGTGCGCCGGTGGTGAAGCCGTTATAAACGCCGGAGATTATCTCGACCCTGTCCTGCTCGGCGCGGGGGGTACTGCCCGTAGTCCGGCCCGCCCGGCGCCGGTCTACTTCCCGCTGGATATCCTCCGGTGTCAGGGGAAGCCCCGCCGGGCAGCCGTCCACGATAATGCCCATGCAGTTGCCGTGACTCTCCCCGAAGCTGGTAATGGTGAACAGCTCCCCAAGACTATTGCTCATCTCTGGTCAGCCTTCCTCCCATGTCCTCTAGTATAGCCCAGAACTCCGGAAAAGTCTTGCCCACGCATTCCACGTTTTTGATGGTTATCCCTCCCCCTGCCATGCCTAAAATGCTGAAGGCCATGGCGATACGGTGGTCATTCCAGGAGTCGATTTCCCCTGGCCCCGGCTTACCGCCGTGAATGGTCAGCTTGTCTGCTTCTTCTTTAACGCTTATCCCCAGGCGTTCCAGGCCCTCTTTTACCGCCGCGACCCGGTCCGATTCCTTGAGGCGGGCGCGGGAGATTCCCGTAAGCTCGCTGCTTCCTTCTGCCAGGGCGGCGAGGACTGCCACTGTCGGCAGCAGGTCAATGCAGTCGGAAACGTCGGCTTTTAGGGCCCGCAATTTCCCGCGGCGCGCGGTGACGGAACCGTTATCAACCCGCACTCCCGCCCCCATCTTTTTCAGGAAGCCCAGCATGGCGCGGTCGCCCTGCAGGCTGGCGGGGTTGAGGTTCGTGACTGTCACTTCCCCGCAGGCCGCCCCGAGGGCAAAAAGATAGGAAGCGGATGACCAGTCGCCTTCCACCTCGTAGGCAGCAGGCTGATACGTCTGTTTCTTTACGGAGAATCCAGACGGTGTTTCCGCAACTTCGATGCCGAATTTCGCCAGGCACTCGATGGTCATGCGGAGATAGGGCAGGGAGGTGGGGGGGGTGGTCAGTATGATATCGATGCCCTTTTCCGCCAGCGGGGCGATGAAGAGCAGGGCTGAGATAAACTGAGAGCTGACATCCCCGGCGATTTCCGTCTCTCCCCCCTCCAGCTTTCCCCCTTCCACGGTTACCGGGGGAAGCCCGCCGTTACCGGCGCACTTCACACCCAGTTGCTGTAAAGCATCTAATAAAGGTTGCACCGGCCTTTTCATCAGGGAAGGCCCGGCGGTCAGCCGGCAGGGGCCTGGGACAAGAGCACAGAGGGCGGTCATAAATCTCAGGGTTGCCGCGGAGTCCCGGCAGAAAAGCTCGGTTTCCGGGGGATGGAAAGAGCCTCCCTTAACGCGCCAGAGCCTTTCCTCCCGGGTAATGACCGTGCCTATCTTTCCCAGCACCTCTGCGGCTGCTTCGGTATCGTCGGCGAGAAGGGGATTGACCAGCCGGCTTTCTCCTTTAGCCAGGGCGGCGCAGACCAGCCCGCGGATGGTGTAGCTCTTCGATGAGGGAACGGTTACCTTTCCCCTTATCTCACTTTTTCCCAGAGAAATTCTCATGTGTTTTCAATTTGCTGATGATTTCATCAGCAACCTGTTCGATATTCAGTTTCGAGGTATCAATGGTGATATCCGCGGCACACTCGTAGAAAGGGCGGCGGAAGTCCAGAAAGCTCTGTACCTGCGAGGGTTTATTGACTGTCTGGAGCAGCGGCCTCAGCCCCGGTTCCTCGGATGTGCGTTTGATAATCACCCGCGGGGTGGCGGTGAGGTAAACGATGACGCTCTCCTGTTTCAAGCGGTCGATGTTTATCTGGTTGAGGACAATGCCCCCGCCGCAGGCGATAACCGCATCTTTTTTTGCGGCGATTTCCCTGGTGGCTTCTATCTCCAGCGCCCGGAAAACGATTTCACCGTCCTTGCGGAAGATGTCCGGTATGGTCTTCCCCGCTTTCTCTTCAATGAGAGCGTCGAGTTCGATGAACTCCTTGCCGAGTTTTTCCGCCAGGATTCTCCCCACCGTTGTCTTGCCGGTACCCATGAAGCCGATGAGGGCGATACTACTTTTCTTCATATCCCAGAGCCTTGATTGCTTGTTTTCTCATGAGCGCTACCGGCGCCGGCTTTCCCGTCCAGCGGGTAAAGATGAGAGCCCCTTGAAAGACCAGCATCTCGATTCCCAGTATGGTCCCGGCCCCGGCGGCTTCCGCCTCTTGTATCAGCCTTGTCCGCAGCGGATTGTAGACAATGTCAAAGACGGTGATGCCCGGCCTCAACAGTCCCGCCGGTACCGGAGTCTCCTTGTCATGGGGGCTCATGCCCACGCTGGTGGTATTTACCAGAAGGTCGGCCTGTTCTAAGGCCGACCCCAGATTGTTCTCATTCAGCTCCGCGACGGTTACCCCGCTCCCGAACTCTTTTGTAAGCCATTCCGCCATCTCCGCAGCCCGCTTCAGGGTGCGGTTAAGAATCGTTACCTGCGCTCCATGCCGCGCGAGGGAGAAGGAAACTGCCCGTGACGCGCCGCCGGCGCCCAGTATAACAGCTTTCTTTTCTTCAGGGGTAAAGCCGTGTTCCAGCAAAGCCCGCAGGAAGCCGTCGGCGTCCGTATTGTAGCCGGTAAGTTGTCCGCCATCATTGACGATGAGGTTCACCGCACCGATTTTTTCCGCGGTCGTATCCAGGCTGTCCAGCAGGGGAATGACGGAGACCTTGTGGGGAATGGTGACGTTCAGCCCTCGGAGGTTCAATGCGCGCATTCCGGCGATGGCCTTTTCCAGTTCCGCCGCGGCCACGCGAAACGGAACATATACGTAGTCGAGGCCCATTTCGCGAAAGGCGGCGTTGTGCATTACCGGAGACATGGTGTGCTCAATCGGGTCGCCGATGATGCCGCAGACCTTCGTTTTTCCGGAGATGGCGTTAAAGCAGTCCATACAGCCTCCTCAGTGCGGCGACCGTTATCTGCCCCGGGGCGGATTCCCTGCCTTCGGACAGCGAGGCATAGGTGAACTGACCACCGGCCAGCGGGCAAAAGATGCGGCTAACCAGTCCCAGGTCTCCCATCGCGAAGGACACGATGCCCCTGTCCCGGTATTCTTCGTTCAGTTGCACCACGGTCAGGTTATCCGCGAAGGTTTTGGCTGTGGTGACCACCTTGCAGATGTCGGCTCCGGCATCCAGCTGGCTTTCCGCAATGTCCCGCAGGGTTTCCATTGCCGGAGTTCCCACCAGGCTGTGGAAGGAAAGCAGGCACTTCTTCCCCGCAGACTTTATCGTTTTTACAATGTCTGTCAGGTTTTGCGTGCCCATCTCGATATCGATTATCTCCGCTCCCAGGTCAAGAGAGGAAAGCAGCTCTTCAATCCTGGCTGTCTCGGTACCAGTCCATCTGCCGCCCTCATCGGTGCAGCGATTGCAGGCAATCCACGGCTTTTGCAGCTGCTTCGGCACCTCCCGCCAGCCGCCGCCGATAAGGTCGATGCGTACCTCGAATAAGTCAACATCGGGCGTGACCTCCCTAATCGCGGACGGGTCATTTCCGGTAACCGAGGCGCAGATGCGCGGTCTATGCTTCACTGCCCAAGACCTCTTTCACCAGGGAAAGCTCCACATCATCCGTGACTACGGCATTACCGATACCTTTTAAAAGGACAAAGCGGACTTTTCCGTCTTTGGCCTTCTTGTCATGCTGCATTGCCTTGAAGACTGCGTCCAGGTCCAGTCCCGGCAGGCGAGTGGGCAGGCCTGCGGTCTCCAGGAGCAGCCGTATTCTGGCTACATCACTTTCTGCCAACATCCCCAACCGGGAGGAAATCCTGGCGGCGGCAATCATGCCAGAGGCGACGGCATGACCGTGGGAGACCCTGAACCCGGAAACAGACTCGACAGCATGGCCGATAGTGTGCCCGAAGTTGAGGATGTTCCTCAAGCCGGTATCCTTTTCATCTTCACCGACCACTTCCGCCTTTATTGCCGCCGTCCGGGAGACAACTTCCTCAATCGAGTCGGTGTTGAAGGATTTTGTCTCTTCCATGCCGGTTTCCAGATAATGAAAGAATTCCCCGTCCCTGATAGCGGCGCTCTTGATGACTTCGGCGAAGCCGTTGGCCAGTTCCGTATCGGGCAGCGTTTTCAAAGTATCCGTGTCCGTAATCACCAGACGCGGCTGGTAGAAGACGCCAATCATATTTTTCAGTTGCGCGTAGTCCACGGCTACCTTGCCGCCGATGCTGCTGTCTACCTGTGCCAGCAGTGTGGTGGGTATTTGCAGCAGGGGCAGCCCCCTCATATAAGTAGCGGCGACGAATCCGGCCAGGTCGCCGATAACTCCGCCGCCCAGGGCGAGTACCGGAGTGTTTCTTTCGGCGCGGGCGTGGGTAAACTCCTGGTAAAGCTTCCCGGCCGTCTCCAGTGATTTCTGCGCCTCCCCGACCGGAACAGACAGGGTGGTGACGCGGAACCGTTCGGCGCTGAGACGCTGCTGCAAATCGTCGCCGTAGATGTCCTTTACCGTATCATCGGTGATAATGACCAGCTTGCCGGAAAAGCCCAGCTCCTTAAGCCAATCCCCGGTGCGTGACAGCACCCCCGCCCCGATGCGTATCTCGTAGGTATTATTATCCAGGGATACCTTAATTTTTCTCATTTCTTGGCAGTTTACTGTTTATTCCCCCGCGACGCAAGGACTTGTCTTATCCGGTTGCAGGCGGTAATGACCTCCTCCAGTTCTTCCGGGGTAATCGTCTGCTGGCCGTCCACCAGCGCTTCGGCGGGGTTGTAATGGGTTTCTATCATCAGCCCGGTGGCACCGGCGGCAACCGCCGCGCAGCTCATGTTAAAAATAAGGTCGCGTCGCCCGGTGGCATGACTGGGGTCGGCGACTACCGGCAGGTAAGTTTCCTTCTGGATTGCCGGAATCGAACCCAGGTCGAAGGTGTACCGCGTATAGTTTTTCCCTTTGCCCAGTGGCAGGATGCCCCGCTCGCAGAGGACGATATCTTTGTTACCTTCTGCGGCGAGGTATTCCGCGAAGCCGAGAAACTCATCGATGCCCGCGCCGAAGTGGCGCTTGTAGAGGATGGGTTTCATTTTCCGGGCCACGCTTACCAGCAGGTCCTGGTCGTACATGTTGCGGGTGCCAATCTGGAACATGTCCACATATTTCGCCACCAGGTCTACCTGGGTCTCCCCTCTGACCTCGGTGACCACGGCCAGTCCGTATTTATCTCCGGCCTCGCGCAGCCACTGCAGGGCCTCCTCGGCCCCTTCCGCGCCGTTGGCCCCCAGCCCCTGGAAGGCGTGCACGGAGCTGCGGGGCTTGAAGACCCCCCCGCGCAGGATTTGGGCCCCGGCTTTTTTAATTCCCTCGGCGATGCGCAAGACCTGCTGTCTGCTCTCCACGGCACATGGTCCGGCCATGAAGACCAGTTCATCACCGCCGATGACGCAGTTTCCCACCTTGACCGGCCGGTATTCTCCCGCTTCCTCGTCGAACCGCTTGCTGTATTCCTTGCTGATGAGCTTATAGGGAGTCTCCACCATGCGGGCTTCTTTCACTCCGGGGAGCAGGGCAAGGCGGGAGAACTGTACCTTGGTCTCATCGCCGACCAGCCCGATGATGGTGCGGAATTCCCCCACGGAAACATCGGCTTTAAGTCCGTATTTTTTTATCTCCCGCACTACATTCTCGATTTCTTCTCTGGTGGCTTCCGTTTTCATGATGATCACTATTCATTCTCCTTATCTATGTGTAATTAGCTAATAAAAAAACCCTCTGCGGAGAGGGCTTGCTTTCAGTGGTTCTTCTGTTTTTCTCAGTCAGGTTACTGTTTTATGGCAAAACCCTCCCCGCCGGCGATTGCCAGCTAAAATAGCTAAAGTAATAATAGGAGTAGGTCTTGCCGAATAGAGGTGTTATCATCGCTTTATTTTCCTGATGCTGACTATACCATTACTTAAAATTATTGTCAATATCATCTTTGCGTGGGTTGGTTCGGTTTTAGTTGGTTCCAGGTGATGTCTCTCCCATCCCGATGATTTTCTTCCCACCCTATCCCACCCTCGCGGCTGCTTTTTTCTCCCCCATCAACCAAATGTAAATAAAACTCTTTTCGTGGGTTCTGCTCAGTCCTGGTTGTCATGAAGGGCGTATCGAGGGAGCAACCGAAAGCAAACGAAACATTTTTCGTGGGTTCAGGACAGGCGGGCATGAAGCGATATAGAGGTAGATGAGAATAGAAGTGCGTGCCCGGGAAAACCGGGGCGGGTATACCGGGCAAACTGCCTGCCGGAATTATCCGGCGAAAAAAAGCGCAGATTATCCCTCTGTATTTGTTGACAGTACGGTATCCACTATGATAGACTTTATTTTTGGTTGCCCTGTGCTCAGAATTAGCGGCCGGATTGAAATCTTGGCTTAATCTGACCGCTAAAATTTGGTGGATGAGCCTCAGCTCATCCTTTTGAATTGTAAGGGGATAAAAAAGATATGCCGACAATCAATCAGCTTGTCCGCCGTGGACGTAAAGCGGGGACAAAGAAAACGAAAACTCCCGCGTTGCGGTTTACCTATAATGCTTTGCAGAACCGCGTGCTGCAGGGAAAAGGTTCACCGCAAAAGCGGGGCGTCTGCGTTCAGGTAAAAACGACTACTCCGAAAAAGCCGAACTCCGCCCTGCGTAAAGTGGCCCGTGTCAGGCTGACTAACCACATGGAGGTAACCGCCTACATTCCCGGAGAAGGCCATGAGCTCCAGGAGCACTCGGTAGTGCTCCTGCGTGGCGGGCGTGTGCCGGACCTGCCCGGTGTCCGCTATCACATAGTCCGCGGGGCCCTGGATACCAGCGGTGTGGCCAACCGGCATCGCGGGCGCAGCAAATACGGCAGCAAAAAAACTAAGAAGTCGGAAACAAGCTAAAGGGGACCTAATATGCCGAGGCGAAACAGACCGGAAAAAAGAGAGGTAGCCCCAGACGCGAAGTATAACAGCGTTATCGTGTCCAGGTTGGTAAACAAGATTATGCAAAGCGGCAAAAAACGCACGGCGGAGAGCATTGTCTATGATGCTCTCCAATTGCTGGAAGAGAAATCCGCGAAGGACGCGGCAACTGCCCTGGAACAGGCAATCCGGAACGCCACGCCGCTGCTCGAGGTCAAACCTCGCCGTGTCGGCGGCGCTACTTACCAGGTGCCCGTTGAGGTCCAGCCGGACCGGGGACTCGCCCTGGCGATGCGCTGGTTGATAAACTCAACGCGCGCCCGCAAAGGAAAAGCGATGAGCCAGAAACTGGCGGAAGAGCTATTCGATGCTTTCCAGGGACAGGGAGTCACCATAAAAAAGCGTGAGGATACGCATAAGATGGCGGAGGCGAACCGGGCTTTCGCTCACTATAGATGGTAAGGTGGAAGAAATTTAGTGGCAGGAATTATTGCAGAAACAAACAGGCCGGTAGGGGATAGACCATTGTCACGGAGTTTTCCTTTAGAAAAAGTTCGTAATATCGGGATTATCGCCCACATTGACGCCGGTAAGACCACGGTCACCGAACGGATACTGTACTTTACCGGCCGCACCTATAAACTTGGCGAGGTACATGAGGGTACCGCGGTGATGGACTGGATGGAGCAGGAACGGCAGCGGGGGATTACCATTACCTCCGCGGCGACTACCTGTTACTGGCAGGAACACCGCATCAATATCATCGATACCCCCGGCCATGTGGACTTTACCGCGGAAGTGGAGAGGAGCCTCAGGGTACTGGACGGCGGCGTGGTGGTCTTCGATGCGGTTGCCGGCGTGGAAGCGCAGTCGGAAACCGTCTGGAGACAGGCGAACAGCTACCGCGTACCCCGCATCTGCTTTATTAACAAGATGGACCGCGTGGGCGCCAACTACCGGCGCACCATTACCATGATTGAAAACAGGCTGAAAGCCAAACCCCTGGTGATACAGCTTCCCATCGGCTGGGAAGAGAATTTCCGGGGCATTATCGACGTGGTGGAAGGGAAAGCGTGGCACTACGAGGCGGATATTAATGCCAAGCCGGTGGAAGGGCCTGTCCCTGAAGCCGAGCAGTCCAGGTACCGGGAGGCGCGCCAGGCTTTAGTTGAAAAGCTGGCGGAAGAGGACGACCGTATCATGGAGGCATACCTCGGCGATCATGAGGTCACCAACCAGGACCTGAAACAGGCGCTTCGCCGGGTAACCCTGGGCAACAAGGCAGTACCGATTCTATGCGGAAGCGCCCTGAAAAACAAGGGCGTCCGCCTGCTCCTGGATGCGGTGGTGGAATATCTGCCGGCGCCCACGGATGTGCCGCCGGTAGTGGCCGTGGGTGTGAACAAGAATGATGAAGTGACGCGCCCTCCCAGTGATGATGCGCCTTTTGCCGCCCTAGCCTTCAAGGTGGTCTCCGACCCCTATGTGGGGAGGCTGGTATATTTCCGCGTTTATTCGGGAAAAGTGAAGGTGGGAGCGCAGGTCTATAATGCCACCCGCGGCAAGCGGGAGCGCATCGGCCGTTTGCTGCTGATGCACGCCAACCACCGCGAGGAAGTGGAAGAAGCGGATACCGGCGCCATCATCGCCACCCTGGGCTTGAAGGATACCTTTACCGGGGATACGCTTTGCGATTTCGCCAAACCGATACTGCTGGAGTCCATCCGGTTCCCGGAACCGGTTATCTCGGTCGCCATCGAGCCCAAGACCAGGGCGGACCAGGAAAAGCTGGGTGAAGCCCTGCAGAAGCTGACCGAGGAAGACCCTACCTTCCGGGTTGCCTATAATGAAGACACCGGCCAGACGCTTATCTCCGGGATGGGAGAGCTCCACCTGGAGGTCATTGTCAGCCGCCTTATCAGCGAGTTCCGGGTCGGGGCTAAGGTGGGCAAGCCGCATGTCAGCTACCGCGAGACGATTACTATGCCCATGAAAGCGGAAGGCAGATTTGTGCGCCAGTCCGGTGGGCGCGGTCAGTACGGCCACGTCTGGCTGGAGCTGGAGCCCCTGGAACGGGGCGGCGGTTTCCAGTTTGTCGATGCGACCAAAGGGGGCGTGATTCCCAAGAACTTCATTCCCCCCGTGGAAGGTGGCGTTAAAGAAGCGATGGACGGCGGCGTCGTGGCCGGTTATCCCATGGTGGACATCAAGGCCAAGCTCTATGACGGCAGTTACCATGAGGTGGATTCCTCGGAAATGGCCTTCAGGATGGCCGGGTCCATTGCTTTCAAAGAGGCCGCCAGAAAAGCCAGGCCGGTGCTCCTGGAACCCATAATGAAGATTGAAGTGGTCACCCCGGAGCAATTCATGGGTGACATCATCGGGGACCTTAACTCGAGCCGGGGCCACGTGGAGCGGGTGGACACCCAGGTAGAATCTTACGTGATTCACGGTTATGTGCCCCTGGCGGAGACATTCGGTTATGCTACCAAGTTACGCTCCATAACCCAGGGTAGAGCTACCTACTCCATGGAGTTCTACCGCTACCAGGAAGTACCGAATCACATCGTTGAAGAAATCGCGGAAAGGGCTTCAGGCAGGAGACATGGCTAAGCAGAAGATACGAATCCGGTTGAAGGGATACGACCATAAAATCGTGGACCAGTCGGCCACGCAGATCGTAGAGGCGGCCGAGCGCACGGGCGCGGTAGTGGTCGGTCCGGTGCCCCTGCCCACCCATATCCAGAAGTTCAGCGTCATCCGCTCCCCCTTTATTGACAAGGACTCGCAGGAGCAGTTTGAAATAAGGACGCATAAGCGCCTGATAGACATCGTGGAAAGCACCTCGAAGACAATCGATTCTTTAACGAAGCTTAATCTCCCCGCCGGGGTAGAAATAGACATAAAGTTGTAAGTGACGCAAATGGCAATAGGTATTCTAGGCAAAAAATTAGGCATGTCCCAGGTATACCGGGAAGACGGCACCGCGGTGCCCGTGACCGTGATTGAAGCCGGTCCGTGCGTGGTGGTGCAGGTGAAGAAAGCCGATAAAGACGGCTATTATTCCGCCCAGCTCGGCTTCGGGGAAGCGAAACGGCTTAACTCGCCGGAGCAGGGGCACACGAAGGGACTTGGCAAGTTCAAATATCTCCGCGAGTTCCGGGTGGAAGACGCTTCTTCCGTGGAGGTGGGGCAGAAGGTGGATGCCGGCCTGTTTAAGGCCGGGGATATGGTGGATATTATCGGCGTTTCCAAGGGGAAGGGTTTCGCCGGGGTGGTTAAACGCCACGGTTTCGCCGGAGGCCCCAAGACGCACGGCCAGTCTGACCGGCACCGCGCTCCGGGTTCCATCGGTTCCTCCACCACGCCGGGCAGGGTCCTCAAGGGAATGAGGATGGGGGGGCATATGGGCAGCCGGCGCGTGACCCAGCTTAACCTGGAGGTACACGAGGCAGACCCCGCCCGAAATCTGATGCTGATAAAAGGCGCCGTTCCCGGAAGCCGGGACGGACTGCTGTTGATACGTAAAGCGGTGAGGAGAAAGTAAGACAGTGCAGGTCCCTGTTTATAATCTCAGCGGAGAAGCAGTCAGGAACATAGAAGTGAATGACCTGGTCTTTGGCGTGCCTTTTAATGAAGGCGTGGTACACCAGGCATTGCTCAGGCAGAGGGCGAATGCCCGGCAGGGCGGTGCGGATACCAAGACCAGAAGCGAAGTTATCGGTTCTACTGCCAAGATGTTTCGGCAGAAAGGCACCGGCATGGCCCGGGCGGGCAGCCGCAAATCACCGTTGCGCCGCGGCGGGGGCATTATCTTCGGCCCGCACCCCAGAAGCTATAACCAGGCGCTTCCCAGAAAGATGCGCCAGCTTGCCCTGCGCTGCGTGCTTTCCGCTAAACTCGGCGACGGCACCTTGAAAATCCTGGAGGGATTTACCTTCGCTGAGCCGAGGACGAAGGATATGGTCCAGGCGCTGCAGGCGCTGGGCGTGGCGGAGACCGTTCTGGTGGTTACGCCCGAGCCTGAAATTAATGTTATCAAGTCTGCCCGCAACATCCCCGGAACAAAGACGATGCCGGCGAACCTGCTTAACGTGGTTGACCTGCTCTCTCATAAAGCGGTACTGATGACGGAACCGGCGGTACGTAAAGCCGAGGAACTCTGGGGCAGTAACGGAGGCAAAGATGCATCTGTTTGAGGTGCTGCGCCGTCCGCTCATTACCGAGAAGAGCACTACCCTGCAGGAACAGGGCAAGTACGCTTTTGAGGTGGCCGGACAGGCTACCAAGCCGATGATTAAACAGGCCGTGGAAAAGGCCTTCAAGGTGAAGGTAAACGCCGTCAATGTGGTCAGCATGCGGGGAAAAATGCGCATGGTGGGCAGGCGTAAGGTGATGACCGCGCCCTGGAAAAAAGCGGTAGTCACCCTCAAATCCGGGGACAAGATAGAATTTTTTGAAGGTGTTTAGTAACAGAGGAGAACCAGAGTGGCGATAAAGGTATACCGGCCGACCTCTCCCGGACGCAGGGGAATGAGCGGGGCCTCTTTCGAGGAAATTACCCGGGACAAGCCCGAAAAATCCCTTCTCATGCCCCTGAAAAAGAAGGCCGGGCGGAATCACCGGGGAAAAATAACGGTACGTCATCAGGGCGGCGGTTCGAAACGCAAGCTGCGCATGATCGATTTCCGGAGGGACAATATCGGGGTCCCCGGAAAGGTAGCGGCTATCGAATATGACCCGAACCGCAGTGCATACATCGCCTTGATACACTTTGCCGATGGAGACAAGCGCTATATCCTGGCGCCCCTCGGAGTCAAAGTGGGCGATAGCGTCATGGCGGGGGCTGAAGCTGAAATCAAACCCGGCAACTCCCTCCCGCTGGGGGTCCTGCCCACGGGCACCACGATTCATAACATCGAGTTGCGCAAGGGCAAAGGGGGACAGATTGTGCGGAGCGCCGGTGCCTCAGCCCAGCTGATGGCCAAGGAAGGGGACTATTCCCTGGTGCGCCTCCCTTCCAGCGAGCTGCGGCGCATCCGCAGCGAATGTTCCGCCACCGTGGGCCAGGTAGGGAATGTGGACCATTCCAACATAGACCTGGGTAAAGCAGGCAGGAAGCGCTGGATGGGGTGGCGACCTACGGTGCGCGGCTCCGCGATGACTCCCAGAGACCATCCCCACGGAGGTGGTGAAGGCAGGTCTCCGGTGGGAATGCCGGGACCGAAAACGCCCTGGGGGAAACCGGCGCTGGGATATAAGACCCGTAAACCCAAAGCTTCTGACCGGCTGATTGTCAGAAGGAGAAAGAAGTAGGGGGAACTATGTCACGGTCGATTAAAAAAGGGCCAGCGGTAAACGATAAACTGATGAAAAAGGTGGATGCCATCATCCGCTCGGGGAAGAAGTCAGTGATTAAAACGTGGGCCCGTTCCTCAACCGTACTGCCGCAGATGGTAGGGATGACCATCGGGGTGCATGACGGCCGGAGGCACTTGCCGGTCTATATTACCGAGAACATGGTGGGGCATAAGCTGGGAGAATTCGCGCCTACGCGGGTCTTCCGCGGCCATGTCTCCCGCTCGGAAAAAGCGGCGGCAAAGAGGAAATAACAGGCAGGAACATTAAGTGGAAGTAAAAGCGGTCTTAAAAAATACGGGGTTCCCGGTAAGAAAGGTGCGCCTCATGGTGGACATGGTGCGGGGCAAGAAGGTGGATCACGCTCTGGGCCTCTTACGGTTTACCCGTTCGCCGATGGCCATTGCCGTGGCTAAGGTGGTCAAGTCCGCGGCGGCTAACGCAGAAAATAATTTCCAGATGGTCCCGTCAGATTTGAAAATAGTGAGCATCTTTGCTGACGAGGCCAGATCTATGCGGCGCCACCGCCCCCGGGCAAGGGGCCGTGCCGGCGTAATCGCGAAACGCTCCAGCCATATTACCGTTATCGTTGCGGAGCAGGAGGGTTAATTGGGTCATAAGGTTCATCCGATAGGTTTCCGCCTCGGCGTCATAAGAGACTGGGAGGCCAAGTGGTACGCGGAAGGCAACTACGCCGATTTTCTCATGGAAGATGTTAAAATCAGGAATGCCATCCGCGATAACTACCGGGAGGCGGCCATCTCCACGGTTGACATCAATCGCCAGGCAAAGGATGTGACGATAACGCTCTTCACCTCCCGTCCCGGCATCGTCATCGGGCGGGGCGGACAGAGGGTCGATGAAATGCGGGCTTTCCTGGAAGGCTATATCGGAAAGAGGGTCCGTCTTAATATTCAGGAAGTACGCCAGCCGGAACTGGACGCTTATCTCGTGGCCCGGAACATCGCGGACCAGATTGAACGGCGTATCGCTTACCGCCGGGCCATGAAACAGTCGATTTTCCGCACCATGCAGGCGGGAGCAAAAGGCATCCGGGTCAGCGCCGCGGGCAGGCTGGGTGACGCCGAGATTGCCCGCCGCCAGACGATGCACGAGGGACAGGTGCCCCTGCACACGCTGCGGGCGGACATCGATTACGGCTTCGCTGAGGCTCGTACCCAGCTGGGACGCATCGGCATCAAGGCCTGGATATACAAGGGAGAGGTCCTGCCGGAGCCAAAGGGCGGTGAAGGCGGAGAGCCGAGAGCAGGGGCAATCCTCATGCCTGCTGCCGGAACGGAGGGTGCCGCCGAAGAGGCCGCCCCCGGCGCCGTGGAAGCCGGAGGGGTAAGCGGAGGAAGTGAAGTGACCGCGGAAATAGAGTCCGGTCCCGCGGGGGAGAAGAAAGCGGAAGCCCCGGCGAAACCCAGGACAAAAACGGTCAGAAAAGCCGCTGTTAAAGAGACGGAGGAGCAGGAAGAGACAGATACTGTTCCTGAGGCTGAAAAGCCGGAAAAAGAAGCGGACAAACCCGCTCCCCGTACAAGAAAAAAGAGTGAAGAAAAAGCCGAAACTGTAGCGGCGGAAGAAGCTGCCGCGGAAGAAAAGGAAGAGGATGCAGCAGCCTAAGAGAGTCAAATTCCGTAAACTCCACCGGGGACGCCGCAAGGGCACCGCCCAGGCGGGAGCGGCGCTAGCTTTCGGCGATTTCGGGCTGCAGGCGCTGGAATCGTGCTGGATTACCGCCGAACAGATTGAGGCGGCGCGGCGCGCCATCACGCGCTATATCCGCCGCGGCGGCAAGGTCTGGATACGGATTTTCCCGGATAAATCGGTGACCAAGAAAGCGGCGGAGACCCGCATGGGTAGCGGTAAGGGCCCCCCGGACCATTGGGTGGCGGTGGTTAGAAGCGGTCGAATGATATTCGAATTAGGCGGTGTCGCGGAGGAGGCAGCCAAAGAGGCCATTCGTCTTGCCTCGTACAAGCTGCCCGTAAAGACCCGTTTCGTCATGCGTGAAGCGGTAACCGCCGGAGAGTCCCACAAGGAGTAGATGTTTTGAAGGCAAAGGAAGTACGCGCCTTAAATGACATTGACCTGGCAAAGCAGTTGGAGGAAAGCCGCCAGGAGCTTTTCAACCTGCGTTTTCGCCTGGCAACCCGCCAGCTGGTCAATCACCGGGAATTGCCCCGGGTGAAAAGGAAGATTGCCCAGTTGCAGACTATTCTGCGGGAAAGAGAACTGGGGATAAGGTAGGTTCGCCGTTATGGAGCAGAAACGCAAGAGCAGAATCGGATATGTCGTCAGTGACAAGATGGACAAGACAGTCGTGGTGGGTGTGGAATCGGCGCGGCGCCATCCCCTTTACCGCAAGATTTTAAAGCGCATAAAGAAGTATAAGGCGCATGATGAAAAGAACCAGTACCACGTGGGTGACCTGGTAAAGATTGAAGAGACCCGCCCCCTTTCCGGGGAAAAGCGCTGGAGAGTGGTGGAGGTCATCACCCGCGGAGAAGTGGCCGAGATTAAACCGGAAGAAGTACAGTAACGCGAGATGCAGGAATGATACAGAACCAGACCAGATTAAAGGTGGCCGATAATACCGGAGCCCGTGAGATTATGTGCATCAATATCCCGGGCGGTACCCGGAAGAGGTATGCCCAGGTGGGCGATATCATCGTTGCCTCGGTAAAGAAGGCAATCCCCGGGTCCGCCACGAAGAAAGGTGAGGTGGTCAGGGCGGTAATCATCCGCACCGCGCAGCCCTACCGGCGCCCGGACGGCTCGTATATCCGGTTTGACGAGAACGCCGCGGTAATCCTCACGGACAAGAATAATCCGAAAGGGACCCGTGTCTTCGGACCGGTGGCCAGGGAACTCCGGGAAAAGAACTTTACCAAGATTATTTCGCTGGCGCCGGAAGTGCTGTGAGGCATGGTGATGAAAATAAGAAAGAATGATAGCGTGCTGGTAATCACCGGCAAGGACAAGGGGAAAAAGGGCAAGGTGCGCTTTGCCTATCCCAAGGATGAGAAAGTAATCGTGGAAGGGATTAACTTCATCAAGAAGCACTCGCGGGCCAAGGGGCAGGCCAGGCAGGCCGGGATTATTGACCTCGAAGCCCCGATGCACGTCTCCAAGGTGATGTATCTCTGTGACAAGTGCGATAAACCCACCCGTATCGGCTTCCGCAGGCTGGATGACGGCCGGAAGGTGCGTTATTGCCGGACCTGCGATGAGGTGATTGACTGATGTCAGCTTTGAAAGAGCGTTATGAAAAAGAAGTCGTGCCGGGAATGATGGAACGTCACGGGTATCAGAACGTGATGCAGGTGCCCCGGCTGGTGAAAATTTCACTGAATATCGGCCTGGGGGAGGCGATTACCAATGCCAAGGCGCTGGAGGCGGCGGAAGCTGACCTTTCCGCCATTGCCGGGCAGCACCCCGTGATTACCCGCTCCCGCAAGTCCATCGCAGCCTTCCGTCTCCGCGAGGGGATACCCATCGGCATGAAGGTAACCCTCAGGGGAAAGCGGATGTTGGATTTTTTTGAGAAACTGGTCAATGCGGTGCTGCCGCGGTTACAGGAGTTCCAGGGGGTTTCCCCGGAATCATTTGACGGCCGGGGCAATTACACGCTCGGATTCAAGGAGCAGATATACTTCCCCGAAATCAATTATGACAAGATAGACAAAGCCCGTGGCCTGGAGATTTCCATTGTCACCACGGCAGAAACCGATGAGGAAGGCAGGAACCTCCTGGAGTTGATGGGAATGCCTTTTGAGAAGGAATACGCGGAGTAATCATGGCTAAGAAATCGAAAGTACTCAAGTCGCAGCGCGCTCCCAAGTTTGCGGTACAGCAGCATAACCGCTGCCGTGTCTGCGGACGCCCGCGCGGTTATATCCGGAAATTCGGTCTGTGCCGGATTTGCTTCCGCCATATGGCATTGATGGGGCACCTGCCGGGGGTGCGGAAGTCAAGCTGGTAAGAGAAGGTCACGGGGGAAAAGGTTAAGACATGCTAGTATCGGATCCAATCGCAGATATGCTGACCAGAATACGCAATGCCATCATGGCAAGGCACAGCCAGGTCCTGATGCCGGCTTCCAGGACGAAGCTGTCCGTCGCGCGTATTCTCAAGGCGGAGGGATTTATCTCGGACTATGAGGTGGTCAGGGAGAAACCGGACCGGTTCATCAAGATACATCTGAAATATTTTGAAGGCAACCAGCCGGCCATCAGCGGACTAAAACGGGTAAGTAAACCCGGACTACGGGTCTACGTCCAGAAAAACGAGATACCCCGGGTGTTCGGGGGGCTGGGGATTGCCGTTGTCTCCACATCAAAGGGAGTTAAAACAGGGCAGGAAGCGTGGCGGCAGGGTGTCGGCGGGGAACTGCTCTGCTACGTCTGGTAAAGGGGTTTTAAAGAGTTATGTCCAGAATCGGGCGGATGCCAATTGAGATACCGGCCGGGACCGCGGTAGCGATAGACGGGAACCGGGTGAACGTGAAGGGCCCCAGGGGCGAACTGAACATCAGTGTCGATCCCGAAATGGACCTTAAACTGGAGGGAAACCAGCTGTCCGTCTCCCGTCCCAGTGACGAGCGTAAGCACCGGGCGATGCACGGGCTTACCCGAACTCTCATCGACAATATGGTGCAGGGGGTCAGCAAAGGATTCGAGAAGAGCCTCGATATCGTGGGCACCGGCTATCGGGCGGAAAAGAGCGGGGATAAGCTGGTGATACGCGTCGGCTTTTCCCATCCCGTGGAGGTAACGCCGTTGCCCGGCATTACCCTCACTACCGAGGGATTGAACCGCATCAAGGTCAGCGGTATCAGTAAGGAAGACGTGGGGGAAATGGCGGCGAAGATACGGGCCATCCGCCGCCCTGATGCCTACAAGGGCAAGGGCATCCGTTACGCCGGTGAAAAGGTCCACCTGAAACCGGGGAAGGCCGGCAAGGTGGTGGGAAAATAAGATGAAGAAGAACCTAACACGAGAAGCGCGGCTGCGCCGCCACCATCGGGTCCGGCTGAAGGTCAAGGGAGACGGGGCCCGTCCCCGCCTCAGCGTCTTTCGCAGTCTGACCCACATCTACGCGCAGGTTATTGATGATGTCAGAGGCCACACGCTGGTGACCGCTTCCACCCTTGATGCCGACGTGAAAACAAAAGCCGACGGCAAATCGAAAACGGGCATCGCGGAGCTTGTCGGCGAACTGCTGGCGCAGCGTGCCCTGGAAAAAGGAATCAAGCAGGTAGCCTTTGACCGCGGCGGATACCAGTACCACGGCCGGGTAAAGGCGCTGGCGGAAGCGGCCCGCAAAGGCGGTCTGGAGTTCTAGGAGAAAGAGCCTTATGGAGAAGGTAAGCAGAATAGACCCAACGGAACTGGTCCTAAACGATAAGCTGATTTATATTAACCGCGTGGCCAAGGTGATGAAGGGCGGCAAAAGGCTGCGCTTCAGCGCTCTGGTAGTTACCGGAGACGGTGAAGGCCATGTGGGTCTGGGCATCGGGAAGGCCAACGAGGTGCCGGCGGCTATCAATAAAGCCAGCGCCCGGGCAAAAAAGAGCCTGATCAAAGTGCCGATGGCCGGGGGCAGTATCCCTCATGAGATTACCGTCAAGTACGGGTCGGCGGCAGTCCTGCTGAGACCGGCAGCCCCGGGGACCGGCGTTATCGCCGGAGGCAGCACGCGGGCCGTGCTCGAAGTCTGCGGGGTGAAGGACATTTTAACCAAGTCGCTGGGGAGTTCCAACCACCTCAACGTGGCCAAAGCGACCCTGCTGGCGCTGAGTAAGCTGAGAGACCCCAAGGAAACGGTCGCCCGCCGCAGGGCGGCGGTTGTCCCGGAGGAGGCGACTACCGGTGGCTAAATTACGTATTACCTGGGTTAAGAGCGGAGTGGGTTATGAACGGAGCCAGCGGCGCACGCTGGAAACCCTGGGGTTCCACCGTTTGAACCAGAGCGTGCTGCATGAGGACTCCCGCGCGCTGCGCGGTATGATTAACAAAGTAAGACATCTCGTCACAGTGGAGAAAGCAATTGGTCAGCCAGAATAAACTTACACCCGCACCGGGTTCCAAGAAAGACAGGAAGCGCGTAGGACGCGGTAACGGCAGCGGTCATGGGACCTACGCCGGCCGCGGCTCCAAGGGACAGAAATCCCGCGCGGGGGGCGGAGTGCGCCCCGGGTTCGAGGGAGGGCAGTTGCCCTTGATTAAAAGTCTGCCCCGGAAGCGCGGTTTCACCAACATATTCCGCACCGAGTATTCCCTGGTGAACATCGGCGAGCTGAGCGTTTTCGAGAAGGATACGGAAGTAACTCCGGAGAAGATGAAAGAAGCCGGTTTGATAAAGTCGCTCGGGAAACCGGTAAAGGTACTCGCTAACGGCGAGCTGAAGCATTCCCTGACAGTTAAAGCGGACCGTTTTTCCGCCCCGGCAAAAGCCAAGATTGAAGCAGCCGGCGGAAAAGTGGAGGAGGTAGGGCATGCGGCCCAGACAGGGTAGACCGAGACTGCTGCAGGCGATGATTGACGCCTTCAGCCTGCCGGACCTGAGGCGCCGGATTCTGGTGACCCTCGGGGTGCTGGTCGTCTTCCGCTTTGTGGCTCATGTGCCCTTGCCGGGAGTGGACCAGGGCGCTTTGCAGTCCTTATTTGAGCGTAATGCTCTGCTGGGGATGCTGGACCTGTTCAGCGGCGGCGCGATGCGGCGGCTCAGCGTGGCGGCCATGGGCGTCTATCCCTATATTACATCGTCGATTATCATGATGCTGCTGGTGCCGATTATCCCCCGCCTTCAGGCGCTCTCCCAGGAAGGGGAATCCGGCCGGAATAAGATAAATATGATCACGCACTGGCTCACGGTACCGCTGGCGGGGCTCTCCGGCTACGGGCAGCTCGTCCTGCTGCAGCGGCAGGATGTGCTTATCAGCACGGATGTCCTCTCTACCGTCTCTTCCGTGCTGGCGCTGATTGCCGGTACGATGTTCCTGGTCTGGCTGGGTGAGCAGATTACGGAGTACGGCATCGGTAATGGCATCTCCATTATCATCTTCGGCGGCATCGTCGCCGGATTGCCGCAGCTCGTCGGTGAGGGTTTCCTCGCGAGGGAAAATTTCGGTGGACTGGCCATATACCTGCTTCTGGTACTGGTAACAGTCGCGGTAATCGTCATCTTCACGGAGGCCCACCGCCGCATCCCGGTGCAATACGCGCGCAGCGTCTTCCGCGGGGGGAGGATGTACCGCCAGGCAGGCTCAAGCCACATTCCGCTGCGCGTGAACACGGCAGGCATGATACCCCTGATTTTCGCCATGTCCGTGGTCCTTTTCCCCGGAGTCGTCGCCAGCTATTTCGTGAGACCTGACAATCCGGGATTCGCCAGCACCATCGTGCGGATATTTGACCCCAACGCAGCCCTGCCGATAGGGTTCTTCTACTGGTCGCTTTACTTTATCCTTTCCGTTGCCTTTACCTTTTTCTATACCACTGTCGTCTTCCAGCAGCAGGACCTGCCGGGGACGCTGCAGCGGCAGGGGGGCTTTATCCCGGGGATACGCCCCGGAAAAAATACCACCAATTACCTTAACGGAGTGATTCACCGCATCACCTGGGCGGGGGCCCTATTCCTGGCTGGAGTCGCGGTAATGCCTTTTCTGGCCCGTACCGTGACCAATGTCCAGGTCATCCAGCTTTCCTCACTGGGCCTCCTTATTATGGTGGGCGTGATTCTGGATACGATGAAGCAGCTTGAGGCGCAGCTGGTAATGCGCCGTTATGAAGGATTTATCAAGTAAGGAATAAGGTTGTATATCGTTCTTCTGGGTGCGCCGGGCGCCGGCAAGGGGACACAGGCCGTGGGCATGGCGAAAGAGTTAGAACTGCCCCAGGTAGCCTCCGGGGACCTCTTCCGGAAAGCCCTGCAAAACAAGACAGAGCTTGGCATGAAAGCCAGGGAATATATGGACAAGGGGCAGCTGGTCCCGAACGAGATTACGGTGAACATGGTGCTGGAAAGGCTCTCCCAGCCGGACTGCGAGAAGGGAGCGATACTGGACGGGTTCCCGCGGAACCTGGAACAGGCCAGAGCCCTGGACGAAGCCCTGGCGGGGGAGGGCAAAAGCATTGATAAAGCGGTTTACATCGAAGTGCCGGAAGGGGCGCTTTTGCGGAGGCTAAGCGGGCGCTGGATATGCCGCACATGCCAGGCACCTTACCACGAGGCGGACTCTCCGCCTAAGGTAAAGGGACGCTGTGACAAGTGCGGCGGTGAGCTTTACCAGCGTGATGATGACAAACCGGAGACGGTCAAGAATCGGCTTAAGGTCTATTTTTCAGAGACCATGCCGCTGGTGGACTACTACCGGGAGAAAGGCAAACTGGTGGAGATAAACGGTGTGGGGAGCGTGGAAGAAGTGAAGCAGCGTATCCTGGACTCTATCGGAAAAGGAAATTGATAACCAGGAGCATGGGGATTATTATCAAATCTCCGGAGGAAATCGCGGCCATGCGGCGGGCAGGCAACATCGTGGCTAAAGTTCTCGCCGTGCTGTGCCGCCGGATAAATGCGGGAATGAAAACGAGCGAGCTGGACAGGATTGCCGAGGAAGAGGTGCGGAAGCTGGGCGCGGTACCCTCCTTCAAGGGCTACCGCGGATATCCGGCGAGCCTGTGCGCTTCGATTAACGACGAAATCGTTCACGGCATCCCCGGAGAGCGGGTAATAAACGATGGGGATATCGTCTCGCTGGACTTCGGGGCCATCTATGACGGTTTTCAGGGGGATGCTGCGGTGACCGTGGCGGTGGGCAAAGTGAGCGGGGAGGCGCAGAAGCTTATCCAAATTACGCGGGGGGCGCTGGAGGCGGGCATTCATGCCACCCGTGATGGGGTAAGGCTGGGAGATGTTTCCGTAGCCATTCAGAACTACGCTGAAGCCGGGAATATGTCCGTGGTCCGGGAATACACCGGACACGGCATCGGACGGGAGATGCATGAAGAGCCGCAGATACCTAACTTCGGGCAGCCGGGGACGGGGCCGCTGCTGAAAAAGGGGATGACACTGGCCCTGGAACCGATGCTGAATCTCGGCGACTGGCGGACTAAAGTGGAAAAGGACATGTGGACGGTGCGGACAGCGGATGGGAGTCTCTCCGCCCATTTTGAACATACGATTGTCGTGACGAAGAGCGAAGCGGAGGTGTTAACGAGAGAGGTTTATGCCTAAGAAGGAAGCCATCGAGGTTGAGGGGACGGTAGTGGAAGCCCTCCCCAACGCGATGTTTCGGGTGGAGCTGCCCAACGCGCATGAAGTCCTGGCACATATCTCCGGGAAGATGAGGATACATTATATCAGGATTCTGCCCGGTGACAAGGTGCTCATCGAGCTTTCTCCTTATGACCTGAGCCGGGGCAGAATCACTTACCGCTTCAAATAGGGTTTAAAGGGATTAATATGAAAGTCAGAGCATCCGTGAAAGTAAGATGCGAAAAGTGTAAAATAGTAAAACGGCATGGAGTTACCAGGGTTATCTGTTCTAATCCGAAGCACAAGCAGAGGCAGGGATAGGACCTGGAGGAAGGAGGCTGTAGATGGCACGTATTGCGGGCGTGGATATTCCCGGAAACAAGCAGGCCTGGGTTTCGTTGCAGTACCTTTACGGCGTGGGTAAGACCCTGAGCCGCCGGATACTGGACCAGGCCGGAATTTCCCCCGAAGTGAAGGTAAACAGCCTTAGTGAAGAGGAAATAAACAAGCTCCGCGATATCATCGATAAGCAGTACCGGGTAGAAGGCGAACTGCGTAAAGAAATCACGATGAACGTAAAGCGTCTCGTGGAAATCGGCAGCTACCGCGGTACCCGGCACCGTTTCAGCCTGCCGTCAAGGGGGCAGCGTACGCGTACCAATGCCCGGACCAAGCGGGGTGTGCGTAAGACTGTCGCCGGCAGGGGCCAGCGGCGCGGCATGGCGAAGAAATAAGCAGGCTAGAGGAGGTTAGATGGCGCAGAAGCGGAAAACCAAGGGAAGAAAGAGGGAACGCAAGTCAATCCCCGTGGGCAGGGCTTATATCCAGTCCACCTTTAATAATACCGTCGTTACCCTGACGGACCCCCAGGGCAATGTAATCGCCTGGGGAAGCTCCGGAACATCCGGCTTCAAAGGTTCCCGCAAGGGCACCCCGTATGCGGCCCAGCTTGCCGCCCGGGATGCGGCCAGGAAAGCGATGGTACACGGGCTGCGGCAGGTGGAAGTTTATGTGAAAGGCCCCGGCAGCGGGCGAGAGGCGGCTATCCGCTCCCTGCAGAGCTCCGGTCTCTATATTACGGGCATCCGTGATGTAACCCCGGTTCCGCATAACGGCTGCCGGCCTCCCAAGCGGAGAAGGGTGTAGAGGAACTATGGCAAGGTATACAGAAGCAGTGTGCCGGTTATGCCGGCGGAGCGGAGAAAAACTGTTCTTGAAGGGAGACCGGTGTTTTACCCCCAAGTGTTCCGTGGAGAAGCGGCCCAAGCCCCCGGGGCAGCAGGTAAGACGGCGGCGGCAGAGGATTTCGGACCGCGGCCTACAGCTCAGGGAGAAGCAGAAGGCGCGTTACACTTACGGTCTCCTGGAGCGGCAGTTCCGCCGCTTTTTCGGAATTGCGTCACGTCAGGCAGGCATTACCGGTGATAACCTGGCCACGCTCCTGGAGAGGCGGCTGGACAATGTGGTCTACCGCCTGGGCTTTGCCGATTCACGCTCCCAGGCCCGCCAGCTCGTGAGGCACGGTCACATCCTGCTTAACGAGCGCAAGACCAATATTCCCGCGGTGGTACTCAAAGAAGGGGATTCCGTCAGCTGGCGGCAGGGCAGTACCAGGACAGAGTACTGCAAAGCGCTGATGGAGAGCATCGGCGGTAAGGCTATTCCCAGCTGGCTGAGTCTGGACAGGCAGAAACTCGAGGGCAGGGTCTTGTCTCTCCCGACAGTAGATGATGCCGAACCCAAGTTTGACGGCAAGTCAATCGTAGAACATTATTCGAGATAATTATGCGTGAATTAGAGGAGGTGACTTTTTGTCTCGTTTAGTCATCCCTAATATTGATTGTGTAGACTGCGTCGAAGACTACGGCAGGTTCGTTGCTGAACCGCTGGAGATAGGCTTCGGGGTTACCCTGGGGAACTCGCTACGGCGCGTTCTTCTCGGCTATCTCCCCGGGGCTGCCGTCACCACGGTCCGGATTGACGGCATCCAGCACGAGTTTTCGGTGCTTCCCAAGGCCAAAGAGGACGTGATGGAGTTTCTCCTGAACGTCAAAGGCCTGCGTCTGAAACCGGTCAGCGGAAAGCCGGGCAGCCTGGTCCTGGAGGTCCAGGGGGAGGGGAGCATCTGCGCCGCGGACATTAAGCCCAATGCAGACTTCGAGGTGACCAATCCTGAACTGAATCTGGTTACCCTCAGCGCTCCGGACGCCAAGCTCTATGTCGAGTTCGGCGTGGAACTGGGGACCGGTTACCGGACCGCGGAGTCCACGAATGATATGCCCGTAGGCACCATTCCCGTAGATGCCATTTTCACCCCCATCCGCAAGGTCAACTATAAGGTGGAAAAGACTCACTTCGGCCAGGAGACGAGCCGGGAACGCCTGGTTATAGAAGTGTGGACGGACGGAACGATTTCCCCGGTGGAGGCCGTCAGCCAGAGCGCGAGTATCCTGATTGAGCAGCTGACTCCCTTTGTGGACTATGCCAAGGTGTCCCAAATGAAGGAAGAAGAACGGCTGATACGCATGTCCATCCCGGACGAAAAGTATAACATGCCCGTCGAGCAGCTCGACCTCTCGGTGCGCACGATGAACTGCCTGCGGCGGAGCAATATCGCCACCGTGGGCGAGCTTATCGGCAAAGGACCCAGGGAACTGCTCAAGCTGCGTAACTTCGGGCAGAAGTCTTTCCAGGAAATAGAAGATAAGCTTCAGCAGATGGGGCTTTCTCTCACTCCGCAGTCTGACCAGGAAACGGATGGGGAAGAAGAAATAGAGAAGATTCTTGCCGGAAAAGCCGAAGAGTCCGCTGAAGAAGAAGCCGAGTCGGAAGAGGCTGCGCCCGAAGCAGAAGCTGGAGAGGAATCATGAGGCACCAGGTAGCCGGAAAACAACTGGGAAGAAATACCGCCCACCGCAGGGCCCTGCGCCGTAACCTGGTCACGGACCTGATCGACCATGAGAAGATTGTTACCACGGAAGCCAAGGCCAAAGCGATAAAGGGCATGGCGGAAAAGATGATAACCCTGGGGAAAAAGGGGGGCCTGTCCAATTACCGGCGTGCCCTGGCCTTTATCACCGATGAGAAGGTGGTGGAGAAGCTCTTTACGGAACTCGCCCCCCGCTATGCCCAGCGACCCGGCGGATATACCCGCATTATCAAGCTGGGTTACCGGGTAGGTGACGGCGCCCCGGAGGTCAAGCTGGAACTGGTGGAGTAAGACTTACGGTCGGGTTGACTGATACGGTAAAGATAGTCCTGGTGGTGGAATATGACGGTACGGAGTATTGCGGATTTCAGTGGCAGGCAGGACAGGTTACCGTACAGGGCGCAATCGAAGCGGCGCTTCATAAGCTCACCGGAGAGAAGCGCCGGGTCATCGCGGCGAGCCGTACCGATACCGGCGTCCATGCCGGAGGGCAGGTGCTGGGCTTTCGGAGCGGGGCGGGGCTGGATTTGAGGGCTTTTGTGCACGGAATGAACCATTATCTGGATAATGATATAGCTGTGAGAAAGGCATACCGCATGCCTGAATCTTTCAACGCGCGCCGGGACGCCGCGAGCAGGGAATACCGGTACACGATGCTAAATCGCGCGGTGCGCTCGCCGCTGATGGGGCGCTTCGCTCACGAGGTGGCGGGAGAGCTGGATGCGGAGCTTATGGAAGAGGCAAGCCAGCTTCTTGCCGGAAGGCATGATATGGCTTCCTTCGTCCCGAAAAATGAGGCGCAGGAAAAAGATACGGTTCGCGAGGTTTTTTATACCGGGGTGCAGAGGGAGGGGGATACGGTTACTTTCCGTGTCGCCGCCAACTCTTATCTGCGCCACCAGGTACGTAATACGGCGGGGGCTTTAATCAGGGTCGGGCAGAAAAGGGCGACCGTGGAAGAGTTCCGTGAAATACTGGAGGCGAAAACTCCCGGCCTGGCCGGGCCGAGGGCACCCGCCTGCGGGCTGTGTCTGGAGCGGGTAAACTATCCCTTTTCGCTGCGTGAAGTGAGTGAGGAGCATTTTGATGAAGACGTATAGCGCCAAAGCTGCGGATATCAAGCGGGAGTGGCACCTTGTGGACGCGTCCGGGGAGACCCTGGGCAAGCTGGCCACCCGGGTGGCTACGCTGCTGATGGGCAAACACAAGCCTATTTTTACCCCCAACCAGGACACCGGGGATTACGTGGTGGTAATTAATGCCGCCAAGGTCAGGGTAACCGGTGATAAACTGCAGAAAAAGTTATATTATCGTCACTCCGGCTATCCCGGCGGCCTGAAAACAATCTGGCTGGGAAAGATGCTGGAGACGAAGCCTGCGCGGGTGGTGGAACTGGCGGTAAGGGGGATGCTGCCTCGCACGCGGCTGGGTAGTGCCATGCTGGGCAAGCTGAAGGTCTATGCTGATAACGCCCATCCCCATCAGGCGCAGTTCCCGCGCGATGCAGCGAAATAATTTGCATAAGGATTTAAGCGGAGGAGATACCGTTGGATAAGCAAAGTTACTTCTACGGGACGGGAAGACGCAAGGAAGCCGTGGCGAGGGTCAGGCTGATGCCGGGGAACGGCGCTATTGTCATTGACGGCAAGCCTTTCGAGGAGCGCTTCCCGACTCTCGAGCACCAGCGCACGATATTAGAGCCGCTGCAGGTCACGGAAACCGCCGGTAAGTACAACGTTATGGTGAAGGTGCTGGGAGGTGGTGTTACCGGACAGAGCGGAGCAATTTCGCACGGGATTTCCCGGGCTCTCGTGGAAGCTAATGAGAACTACAAGCCGCTCCTGCGGGAGCACGGCCTGCTCACCCGCGACCCGCGTGTCAAGGAACGTAAGAAGGCGGGGCTGAAACGGGCGCGCAAGGCACCTCAGTACACCAAGCGTTAAGCCGGGCCTGATTTCTATGCAACTGCGCCGGTAAGCCGGGAATCCCCGTGGTCCTGCGGTTTCCGGTTACGGGAAGTGATTAACGGAACACGTCGGCGATATACGTTATATAGTAAATTTCGCCTGATTGCACTACCGCTACCGTGCCGTAGACAGAACTCGGATTCAGGAAATTGAGGTCGTATTTTTCGCTGTTCTGCCAGACGGTCAATGCCGCGTTAGCAATCCTGTCAGTGATGCTGTACCCCGTAGCCCAGAAGATTGCCTGCCAGCCGTAATCGGGGTAAAGTTCCTTCCCGGTATTCGCCATATCGCGGCTGTTAGCCTGCGCCCACTTATAGAGGTTGTCTCCCCAGGTGAGTTCGCTCAGGCTGTTCGCCACTCTATCCTGATTGACCAGGTCAAATATCGCCTGCTCGATGTCTGCCTCGGTTATTACGGCCGGCTCTTCCGTAGCCGGGGCGGACTGTTCCAGCAGGGTTTCGTAGTCCTGTTCCAGTTCGGTATAATCATTCTGCAGCTTTTTGATTTCATTCCGGGCGGCATCGTACTGATTTTGCAGGTCGGCACTAGCGGCATTCAATTTATCATACTGGCTCTGCGCCGCGTCCAGTTCTTTCTGTATACTGTCAATCTGGCTCTTGAGGGCATCATTTTCGGCCTTCAATGTCTCCACTTCGGCCAGTTTTGCCTGCGCCGAAGAGAGTTCGCTCCGCGCGGAGTTCAGTTCGCTGGTTACCCGGTCATAATCTTCCCGGGGTACTCCGCCCGGAGAGCAGGCAGTCAGGCCCAGAACAGCGATGACCATTAATATTGACGGTATGGATATTTTCATCGCACACCTCCATTTTGTCCGGAGATTATCCCTTCGCCAGCTGGTCTTTGAGGAAACTGATAACCTCCACGGGTGAGGGATCAACCTGGTAGAGGATGGCCAGGTAGTAGCTGACGAAGTCCCCGAAGAGCACCATGCCCATCATCTGGCTGAGATTGCTTTTGCCGACGCTGTCAACGGCTTCGTGTTTAATGCCGGTGCGGTCAAGTAGCTCAGTGGTAACCCGGTAGCGGAGCTGGACGCGCGGGTGAAAAGAAGGAGAGCGCAGCAGAACCACTCTTACCCGGCCGGCGATTTCCTTCGGCAGGGGATAGCCCACCGTGGCGTTATGGTTCAGCTCCGGGAACACCTCATAAAAAGCCCATGCCTTGCCGTTTTCATTGATCTGTGTTTTCCAGCGGTGCGCCGCTTCAGAGAGGACGCCGGCTCCGTAAATTACGGGAAGCTTTCCGTAAAGCTCCTGCGCCAGTTTCTTGGCGGGGTTGTTTGACTGGGGCGATTTTTCATCGATTTTAGCCGTGAGGTCTTTCAGGACGCCGACCATTTCCTTCACATCTGCCGATTTGTCCGGGATAAAGCCCAGCTTTTGCATCAGGCCCAGCGTGGGCAGGAAGCTGAAGCCGAGGGCGGCGCGGGGTTGCGCTTTATAGCTGATGACGGAAACGGGGATATTAGCCGCGTCACACATCTCTTTCAGTTTGCCGCCGGTAGTAACCGCCAGCTTTTTGGCACCGGTCTTCATCGCCTGCTCGAAGGCGGAAAGGGTCTCCTCGGTATTGCCGGAATAGCTGGAAGCTATCACCAGCGTTTCCGCATCGACGAAGCCGGGCAGGTCATAATCGCGCTGGATAAAAACGGGTATTTTCGCCTCATTGAGGGTAAGGCTGCGCACCAGGTCCCCGCCGATAGCCGAACCGCCCATGCCCAGGATAACGGCTTTATTTACATTGCCATAGTCCGCGGGCAGCTCGAAGGACATCGCGGACTGCCATGCCTGCTCACACTGCCAGGACATTTCGTGGATGCGTGCCAGCATGCCTTCGGGGTCGCACTTCGCGTAAATGCTGCGGTCGTCAAGGTCTATCTTTCCGGCCATTATTTGCCTCCTGTATCAGACTCCGGCTATCTCTCTTCCGATTTCCAGCATCTTCTCGGCCCGGGCCACGGAAGTAGTCTCGGCATAGACGCGGAGAATCGGCTCCGTTCCGGAGAAGCGGATGAGCAGCCAGCTGTTATCTTCCAGCATGAAACGGAAGCCGTCGGTAGTATCCACTTTCAATACCTTGCTGCCGTCGATGGCATCGGGGCGGTGTTTCTGGACGCGGTCGACGATATTCTTTCGTTCTTCAGCGGGGAACTCGAGGTCGACGCGACGGTAGTGGTGGGGGCCTACCTTGCTGTAAAGATATTCGATAAGCTCCGAAGGCGTCTTGCCCGTCTTCACTATAAAGTCGAGGAAGTAGAGGTTAGCCAGGATGCCGTCGCGTTCCAGCACGTGCCCGCGGAATCCGTAACCCCCGCTCTCCTCCCCGCCAATCAGGGCATCTTCCGCCAGCATCTTCGGAGCGATGTATTTGAAGCCCACCGCGGTCTCAAAGACCGGCACGTTAAAGATTTTCCCGAGGCGGTAGACCATGCTTGTGGTGGTGAGGGTCTTGATGATGGCGCCGCGCTCACCCCTGACCTCCAGCAGGTAAAGGCAGAGCAGGGCGAAGACCTGGAGCTGGGTCAGGAAGGTGCCCTTTTCATCGACGATTCCCATGCGGTCGGCATCGCCGTCGGTGGCCAGGCCCACGGCAGCTTTCTGCTCTTGGACCATCGCGGAAAGTCTGGTGAGGTTGGGGGCAATCGGTTCCGGGCGGATGCCGGGAAAGAGAGGGTTGCGTTCCCCGTTGATTTCAATAAGCTCTGTTTTGCCGCCGTGGAGGACCTTTGACAGGTAGCCGGCGCCCGCGCCATACATGGCGTCATAAATCACCTTCAGGCCTGCATCCCGAATTCCTTTGAAGTCGATGAGCCTGTGCAGCTGCTCAAGGTAGACCGGTTCCAGGTCGAGGCGCGTTGCTTTCTTTTCGGCCAGCGCCTTCTCCAGCGGTATCCGTTTCACTTTCCCGGAGGCGAGAGCCTCGTTGGTGAACTTCTCGATGCGGGCGGTGGTCTCATCGGAGGCGCTGGAACCGTGCTCGTTTTTATACTTGAAGCCGTTCCATTTGGCCGGGTTGTGGCTGGCGGTGATGATGATGGCGCCGCCGGCCTTATGGGCGGGCACTCCGAAGCTGATGACCGGGGTCGGGGCGGGGTTGGGGCTGAGAAAAGTCTTTATACCGTTGGCGGCGGTTACCTCGACGGCGGCGGCGGCAAAGTCTTCCGAGGCAAAGCGGGTGTCGTTGCCGATGATGACGCCGCGCTTGTCCAGACCCGTCTCTTTCAGGTAGTCAGCTACTCCCTGGGCGCAGGCGCGCACGTTGGAGAAGGTGAAGTCCTCAGCGATGATGGCGCGCCAGCCGTCCGTACCGAATTTTATCTGAGTAATCGGTCAACCTCCTCTAGAGACGTAATAATTAATTCTAACATGAAAAGCATAGGGATGCACCCGGAAAGACATAAGGATTACTCGGTTATAGTTGACTCTGGTAATGTCCCATCCCATCCCGATGATTTTCTTCCCGCCCTATCCCACCCTCGCGGCTGCTCTCTATCCCCCACCAACCAGATGCAAATAAAAGCAAACGTGAGGCTTTATCCCTGATGAGGAAAATAAAAATGATGGGGGGAGGAGTCACTCCCTGGACTTTAAGTAGAAAACTTCGTGAAGGGAAAAACCTGGATGCCGGTCCCGGGCAAAATCTCGAAGCGGATGTCAGGGCTGTTATCCACGTCCACGCCGCGCAGCTTTTTAATTCGCATGATACGGATGACGCGCTCATCACCGGTTTCCCGCTGAAATCGTATTGCTTTTAGATTCAGTTCGAAGTGGTAATCGCAGAGAAACTTGATGCGGGCATATGTTTCCTTTTCAAAGATATAGGGGTCTGCCACCAGGATGACGGTGCGCGGAGCGTCGCACATCTGTTTGCATTCGTGGAAGAAGTCCATTTTCTGCACCGGAGTAAGCTGGCGGAGAATAGGAGTGATGCTATCGATAACGGCCATATTGAATTTCAGCGGAAGCCCGGCGATGTGATAGCGCAGCAGGTAACTTGCCTTCAGGGCATCCCGGGGGGTCGCAGGGAGGCGCAGCGGATAAATGCGGAACATGTCCGCGAGAAGGTAGTTGACCGTGTTCAGGGACAGCGATTCCATGTTATCCATGATTTCTCTGACGCCGTGCTGGGTGGAGTAATATACGGCATTAGACAGCCTGCGGTCCAGCCCGAAATGGGCCAGGTACTGGCAGATGGTACTTTTGCCCGAATCGGGATACCCCTCGATAAGGGTAAGGGAACCTTTGCGGATGCCCCCGCCGAGCTGGTCGTCAATTTCCTTGACCCCGGTGTGGATGCCTTCTTTCGTAACGGTTGCGTCCAATCTCACGCTCCGGAAAACTCTGCTCCGACCTTTCACCTGGAGGATAAGCCGTTCCGGGGAAACGGGGCATAAATATTCCGGGATTATACATAAAAAGTTTGTAAATAAACGGGTGAGCCCGGCCCTTCCCCCGTCAGTGGAATCTTCTGCCCATCCGGCCCACCCCGGGGCATTTAAACACTATTTTAGTAAATACCCCGCCCCTACGCTTGGTGATTTTTTTCCCACCCGGCCCGCCCCGGGGCATTCAGGGTTGGTCCGGGAAGTACCCAACCCTCCCCGAAAGGGACGAGGCCCCGGTATCATCGCGAAAAAGTGAAAAAGAAGGGGGCTGGTTGAGCAGCCCCCTTTACTCAGCGGGATGTCTTTTTTCTACAGCCCCAATGCTTCCGCTTTCAATATCTCGGCTTTGTCCGTTTTTTCCCAGGGGAGGTCAATATCCGTCCGCCCGAAGTGCCCGTAAGCGGCGGTCTGGCGGTAGATAGGGCGGCGCAGTTTGAAATGCTCGATGATAGCGCCAGGCCGGAGGTCGAAATTCCGCGCAATAAGGTCGAGCATGATTTCATTGGAGACTTTGCCCGTGCCGAAGGTTTCCAGAGATACAGAAAGAGGGTGGGCCACGCCGATGACGTAAGCTATCTGTACTTCCAGGCGCTCGGCAAGGCCGGCAGCGACCATGTTTTTCGCCAGGTAACGGGCCATATAGGCGGCGGAGCGGTCAACCTTGGTGGGGTCCTTGCCGGAGAAAGCGCCGCCGCCGTGGCGTGCCACGCCCCCGTAAGTATCCACCAGCAGTTTGCGCCCGGTAAAGCCGGTATCCGATACCGGCCCGCCGATGACGAAGCGGCCGGTGGCATTAACGTGATATTTCGTATTCTTGTCCAGCATGCTGGCGGGGATAACAGCTTTGATAACCTGTTCGATAATATCTTCCCTTATCTGGCCGGAGGTGACATCGGGGTTATGCTGCGCGCCGATAACCACGCTGTCGACGCGGCGGGGGGTGCCGTTCTCATATTCAACCGTGACCTGGGACTTGCCGTCGGGGCGGAGGTAAGGGAGAATCTTATCCTTTCTTACCCGGGCCAGCCGCTGGCAGAGCTTGTGCGAGAGCGAAATGGGCAAGGGCATCAACTCCGGGGTTTCGCTGCAGGCAAAGCCGACCATCATGCCCTGGTCACCGGCCCCGATTTTATCAAAATCACTGATGGCGGCGCTTTCCCTGGCTTCCGCGGACTTGCTGACGCCCATGTCAATGTCCGCGGACTGCTCTTTAATGGAGACCATGACGCCGCAGGACCGGTAGTCAAACTCGTATTCCGGGTGGGTATAACCCACCTCTTCGATGACCTTTCGGGCCACGCAGGGAACGTCGACATAGCACTTGGTGGTTATTTCCCCCAGGACGATGGCCAGGCCCGTGGTAACCGCGGTCTCACAGGCGACGCGTCCGTAAGGGTCCTGACCCAGGATATTATCCAGAACGGCATCCGAAATCTGGTCGCACAATTTATCAGGATGCCCTTCGGTAACCGATTCCGAAGTGAACAGGTATCGTTGCGAACTGGAAAAAGTATTGGTCATATTATCCTCCGAATTTTGTGTTAAGTCCCTTCTTCCCAGCTGGCGAGGTAGCGCTCCTGCTCCGGGGTGAGGGTATCTATTTCAATGCCCATCGCCTTCAGCTTGAGGCGGGCAATCTTTTTGTCTATCGCTTCGGGTACGGGGTAAACCCCCGGCTCAAGTTTGCCGCTGTTTTTCACGAGGTATTCCATCGCCAATGCCTGGTTGGCGAAGCTCATGTCCATGACGCTGGCAGGGTGTCCTTCGGCGGCGGTGAGGTTTATCAGCCGGCCTTCACCCAGCAGGTACAGTCGTCGGCCGTCACTGAGGCTGTATTCTTCGACGAAGGCGCGGACCTGTTTCCGGCTCCGGGACATTTTGTCCAGGGCAGGGATATTTATTTCCACGTTGAAGTGCCCGCTGTTGGCCAGCAGAGCGCCGTCTTTCATCGCCTTGATGTGGGCTTCATCAATGACGTTTTTATCTCCGCTCACGGTGATAAAGATATCCCCGGCTCCGGCAGCTTCCATCAGGGGCATCACCTGATATCCGTCCATGGTTGCCTCCAGGGCGCGAAGCGGGTCCACCTCCACGACGATTACCAGCGCCCCGAAGCCCCTCGCCCTCATGGCGACGCCGCGTCCGCACCAGCCGTAACCGCAGACCACCACTTTTTTACCCGCCCAGAGGATGTTCGTGGCGCGGGTAATCCCGTCCACGGTGCTCTGGCCGGTCCCGTACCGGTTGTCGAAGAGGTGCTTGGTCAGGGCATCGTTTACCGCAATCATCGGGTATTTCAATGCCCCCGCTTTTGCCATGCTGCGCAGGCGGATGACTCCCGTGGTGGTCTCCTCAGTGCCGCCGATGACGCCGGGAATGAGGTCGCTGCGCCGGGTGTGCAGTGTGCTTACCAGGTCGGCCCCGTCATCCACGGTGAGGTTTGGCTTCAGGTCAAGGGCGGTATTGATATGCCGGTAGTAGGTTTTTTCATCTTCACCTTTGATGGCGTTGGTCGGGATGCCCTCTGCCACCAGCGCTGCTGCGGCATCATCCTGGGTGCTTAACGGATTGGAGGCACAGAGTACCATTTCCGCTCCTCCCTCCCGCAGCGTCAAGGCCAGGTTAGCCGTTTCGGTGGTGACATGGAGACAGCCGGCGATGCGTATTCCCCGGAGCGGCTTTTCGGTACGAAACCTTTCCCGGATAAGCTTGAGGACGGGCATCTCGCGTGCTGCCCAGGCGATACGCTCTTTTCCGGCCGCAGCCAGCGCCATATCTTTCACTTCGTAGTTATGATGACTCATGACGGGCTCCCTTGTAACAAATTGTATCCGGTAGGCGGGTCAGGACAACGTCTTTCAAAATAGCCTCCAGTCTTTCAAACCCTGCTGGATTTCCGCCAGGTATTCCTTTGAAGGCGCCGAGTCTTCCTGCCGTCCCGTTTTCACGTAAGTTACCGCCTCGATGGGCTCATCATCTTCCCCGAATACGGTAACCTGGATGCGATTGTTTTCCTGCGGGCAGCCTTCGAACTTGTCCAGGCGGCGCAGGCAGAGGTCACTGATTTCATATATCGCCCCGCGCACCCGCTCCCCGCGAACGGCTTTAATGCTTGCGGTGCCGCCGCGCCACTGCCGGGACCACCCCACGAACACCAGTTTATAGTTGGGCAGCACCGCGGTGAATAGCGGCCGACTGTCCGGGCAGCGGGACTGCATCTGTTTTTTACTGAGGTTGGAGGCGTAAGCAAAATACTTCATTCGGGCGTTATTTTTCTCCCGGACCGGATCATTTTACCGTCTGTCAGCAGCCCGGCTCCCCGGGATGTCCGCAGCAATCCTGCCGCCTTATGATTTTAGTCATGCTGTTTCGGAAAAGAAGGTGCAGCTTCCGGTGCAGCGGCATCGGTACGGACATATTGGTGAAGAACGCTTTTAAGGACGGCATGATTTTTCCTTATTTTTATTATCTTACAACTTTATCGCCGCCGCGGACAAGCGGCGGCAATCCGGCTTGCTCCGAAAACATCCAATGTTTTACCGAGGAAAAAGCCTGGCAGGTTGACATATCGGCGGAATGTGTATAATGTGTTATTGGAAAAAGGCGGTAACACATGGAGAGGATTCTGGCGGTTATTCTGGCGGGAGGACAGGGGGAACGGTTGAGCATCCTCGCTCAGGAACGTGCCAAACCCGCGGTGCCCTTTGCCGGGAAATACCGCATCATTGATTTCACGCTCAGCAACTGCGCTAACTCGGGGGTGCATCACGTGCTGGTCCTGACCCAGTACCGCCCCCTTTCCCTGGCTGAGCATGTCGGTATCGGCGTACCCTGGGGTTTCGTGCCCCCGGATAAAAGCATCCGTATACTTCAGCCTTACCTGGCGCGGGAGCAGGGCAGGGGCTGGTATAAAGGGACCGCCGATGCCGTGTACCAGAACCTGGACGAAATCGAAGAGACGGGCGCCGATTCCCTCCTGGTACTGAGCGGCGACCATATTTACAAGATGAATTACCGTCCCATGATAGACTTTCACCGTGAGAGAAAGGCGGATGTGACCCTGGCGGTTACTCCCTTCCCGGAGGAAGCCCTGCTCCAGTTTGGCACCGTAGTAGTCAATGATGAGGGGCAAATAGTCCGTTTTCAGGAAAAAGTTAAGAAACCGCAGAGCAACCTGGTTTCCATGGGCGTATATTTCTTCAATAAGGATGTTCTTTATGACTGGCTCGGGGTGAACGGCTGGAATGACTTCGGCCGGAATATTCTCCCGAAGATGGTGAACAAGAACCGCCTGTTTGCCTATACTTTCGAGGGCTACTGGAGGGACGTAGGGACCTTGCAGACCTACTGGCAGGCGAACATGGAAATACTGGAGACGGGGCCTTCTTTCCTGGGGGAGAAAGCCTGGCCGATACGCACCGTCCCTGAAGAGAGACCTCCTTCTATCTTCGGGGAGACCGCCAGTGTTGCCAACAGCCTTATTTCGGATGGTTGTGTTATCGATGGCAAGGTGGAACACTGCGTGCTGTCTCCCGGGGTCCGTGTCGGCAAGGGCGCCACGGTCAGGGACTCCATCCTGATGCATGACGTGGTTGTGGGGAGGGATAGTACCGTCGATTACTGTATCGTGGATAAAGAAGCCGTGGTGGAAGCGGGCTGCGACATCGGTTCCGGCGATGACTACCAGGTGAACCGCCGGCAGCCCAAAATCGTCAATACCGGGATTACCATCATCGGAAAGCGGGCCCGTATCGCGGCGACCGTGAAGATAGGGCGCAACTGCCTGGTCCACCCAAATGTGGTCAAAGGCAGTTTTCTGGATACGGAAGTTCTCAGCGGGGAGACGGTCCGACCCCTGAAATCGCGCGGTCGGAGGTAAATGTGTCGGAAATAAGGCAGGATGTGACCACCAAGGAATGGGTAATAATCGCTGCGGAGCGGGGGAAGCGCCCTTCGCAGAAACCGAAGAAGCCGGCCGAGGTCCAGGACCTGCCGGCACGGGACCCGGGCTGCCCTTTCTGTCCCGGTAATGAAGACCAGACTCCGGATGAGACCTTCCGTATTCCGGTTACCGGCGAAGGCGATAACTGGCAGGTCAGGGTGGTGCCTAACCGGTTTGCCGCCGTGAGTCTGGACCAGAGCGTGACTCGCATCGAGGACGGACGCTTTTTTCGTAAAATGGGTGGCTATGGCATGCACGAGGTTATCATCGAGTCCCGGCTGCACAACACCTCGACGGCTTTAATGACTTACGACCATGTGGAAAAGATACTCATCGCCTACCAGGAGAGATACAATTCGCTGAAAAGGGCCAGGGATATCAAGTGTATCACCATTTTTAAAAATCATGGCTGGGCGGCGGGGACTTCCCTGGTGCATCCTCACTCTCAGCTGGTAGCCACGCCGGTCATGTCTCCCTACTTCCATCGTAAATATGACGTGGCTCACGAATATCATGCCGACAGGGGGCGGTGCCTCTACTGCGATTTAATCGAGTGGGACGTTCAGCATGCCACAAAGCGGGTGGTAGCGGAGACCAAAGAGTTCCTGATAACACACCCGTATGCTTCCCATGTTTCTTATGAGACCTGGATTTTACCCAAGCGGCATTACGCTTCCTTCGGGCTTTATCCGACGGCGCTGCTCGGGGAGCTGGCGCTCGTCCTCAAGGATACTCTTTTCTGTCTGTACCGGGGGCTGGATAATCCTGCCTTTAACCTGATGATTGACAGCACGACGACCGAGGACGAGGAAGACCCGTATTACCACTGGCACATCAGGATTATGCCTCGCCTGACGACCATCGCCGGTTTTGAGATAGGCTCCGGCATCTACATCAGTACCGCCCTGCCGGAAGATACCGCGATGGAGATGAGGAAAGTGGCTGCAGCCTGCCCTGAAGTGACCTGCCCCGCGTTCAAAGAAGTGCCGGCCTGAGCCTTGCTTTGCAAAACCCACCCACGGCTTTGTCCCGAACGAATCAGAGGAATCGCGGCTTATCTCAGTTCGAGCAGGCGGGACAGAAAACCGGCCACGTCCGCGGGGGACTCAAGGTAATATGCGGCCCCTGAGGATGGCCTCTCCCCGCCGATAAATATACCCAGTCCGTCCGGGGGGCGCAGGACACGGAAAGCGTCTTCGTCCGTGGTGTCATCACCCAGGTAAACGGTAGTCAGTTCCGCTATTTTCCTGGTCTTCTGGATTTCCCCTCTGATGGTTTCCACGGCCTTGCCCTTGTCCCAGTCAACAGGGGGGCGGACTTCCCAGACTTTTTTCCCGGTGGTGACCCTGATTTCCCCTTTTTCGATTAATGGCTCGGTGACCTCGCGGAAGGCGGTCTCTGCGGCGGCAAAATCGCTGTCTTTTACCAGCCGGTAGTGGACGCTCAGGCTCATCCCCTTGTCTTCCACGATGATTCCCTCGATGTTTCCCAACTCGGCTTTGAGCGCAGGGACGAGATTGTTCACCGTAATCCGGGCATCGCTGGCAACCGGGCTGGTAAAATTGATGCCGGGCCCCTCTATTTCGAAGCCGTGGTTCCCGGCGTAAAAAATGCCGGGTACGTCCACCATTTTTTTAACTTCCGCCAGGGAGCGCCCGCTGACGATGCCCACGCTGAGCCAGGGCTTCTGCGCCAGCAGGCGGAACTTTTCTCTGACTTCCGGGGAGAGGAGCGCTTCCTCCGGGCGGCTGACGATGGGGGTCAGCGTGCCGTCATAATCGGAAAGAAGCAGAACGTGCGGGGCCGTTTTGAGGTCGGCGGCTATCTTCCCCCATACCTGGAAAAGAGGCTGCATCATACACCCGCGATTTCGATCAACCGGGCGACCATCGAGCCGCCCCAGCGGTAGATATTGTTATCGGAGACTCCGCTTCGCAGCGCTTTCATGCGTTTTTTTCTCTCATCGGGGGACATCTCAATCGCTTCGATAATCTTCATTGAGAAAGAACCGATATCGTAAGGATTGACCAGCAGTGCCTCTTCCATTTCTCCGGCGGCACCGGTGAACCGGCTCAGGATAAGGACACCGTCGCCATCCGTGCGCGCCGCGACGAACTCCTTGGCCACCAGGTTCATGCCGTCATGCAGCGAGCTGACCACGCAGAAGCTGGCGAGACGGCGCAGGGCGGTCAGCGTTACCGGGGAAAGCTGGCGGGTGAGGGGAACTACCGGTTGCCAGGAATCGGTGCCGAATTCCCGGTTTATCTTCTGCATCAGGTCGTCGATGTGCTGCCCGATGTCCTTGTAGCTTTCTATCTGGGTGCGGCTGGGCATTCCCGCCTGGATGAAGACCAGCTTGCCGCGGTACTGGGGGAAATCCGTGAAAAGTTTCTCAATGGCGAGCAGCCTTTCCGGGATACCCTTGGTATAGTCCATGCGGTCCATGCCGATACCGATGTACTTGCCTTTCAGGTTGAACTCCCGGCTGAGGTTCTCCATTTCTTTCTTTACTTCGGGGCTTTCCGCCTGCCGGTTAAGGCTGTCGTAGTCCACGCTGATGGGGAAGGGTTCCACGATGGTACGGCGGCCGCCGCGGATAACCGCGGAATGCTCGGGGTCTATCCTGCACTCCAGAGTCCTGGCCGCGGACTCCAGGAAGTTATTGCAGAAAGAGGGCGTGTGAAACCCGAAGATGTCGTTGCCAAGCATCCCTTCCATGATTTCTTCATGCCAGGGGCAGGTGCGGAAAACCTCGTAAGGCGCCCAGGGAATGTGCCAGAACTGTCCCACCGTCAGATTCGGATTTTTTTCCTTTATCATCCCGGACATCAGGGCAAAATGATAGTCCTGTACCAGCACCACCGCCTTGCGATCGCCGATTTCCTGTATCACGGCATCGGCGAAGATCTGGTTCACCTTCCGGTAGGTCTGCCAGTCCGATTCCCGGAAGATGGGACGGACGAAGGTGACATGGCAGAGGGGCCACAGGCCTTCATTGGCGAAGCCAAGATAGAACCCGGCAACATCTTCCTCGGTCAGCCAGACGCGGCGCAGGGTGTATTCCGGCTTGTCCGGCGGCACGGCCACGTGGTCCTTGCTATCAACAACCCTTTTATCGGCGTCTCCGGTGCCCTGGGCAATCCAGACACCGCCGGAAGCGCGCATTACCGGGTCGAGCGCTTCGGTCAGGCCGCTGACGGGGCGGTTCCAGGTGATTTCATCCCCGGACATGCTGTGGATATAGGGTTCGCGGTTGGAAATCACGATGAACAGGTGGTCGCCCAGCTTTTCCTGGATGAGTTCGTAGAGCCTGCTTCTGTCCCATTTTAGAATATTCATCTTGTTACCTTTCTCCGGGAAGCATTATCTTCTGTCCCAATGTAGCTAATGTTAGGTGCGCTGTCAAGACATTGAGGAGTCGCGAGGGAAATCCCCCTTAACCCCCCTTTTCAAAGGGGGAAACACATTTTAGAAAAATTGAGCGTTTCCCTTTCGTGAAGGGAGAGTGAGAGGGATTTAATTCTGCTTATTTGTGATGACGCATCGGGGTATGTTAAAATCCAGACGTTCCGAATTGAAATTAATCGATGGTCGTCACGATGAGAGAACTGCTTTCCGGTAATGAGGCTTTGGCCCTGGGCGCATACCATGCCGGCGTGCAGGTAGCCACGGCTTATCCCGGCACACCCAGCACCGAGATTCTTGAGGCGATTTCCCGCTTTAAGGATATCTACGCCGAATGGTCCACCAATGAGAAGGTGGCGCTGGAGGTGGCGCTGGGCGCCTGCTATACCGGCGTCCGGGCCATGGCGTCCATGAAACACGTGGGCCTTAACGTTGCCGGGGACCCCTTCATGGCGGCGGCCATAACGGGTGTGAACGGCGGGCTGGTCGTCATCAGCGCCGACGACCCCGGGATCCACAGCTCGCAAAACGAGCAGGACAACCGCCACTATGCCCGCCTCGCCAAAGTGCCCATGCTGGAGCCTGCCGACAGCCAGGAAGCCTATGACCTCATGGGCCAGGCATTCGAAATCAGCGAGCGCTTCGATACGCCGGTGATGGTGCGCAGCACCACCCGTATCTCCCATTCCAAGTCGGTGGTGGTCCCGGGAGAGGGGCGTAAAAAGGGCCTGGCAAAGCCGCTTTTCCCGCACAATGTGCCCAAGTTCGTCATGCTGCCCGGCCACGCGCGCTTGAGGCGTCCCCTGATTGAGGAAAGGCTGGTAAAGCTGGCGGAATATGCGGAGACTTGTCCCCTGAACCAGGTATTTCGGGGTGACACTAAGCTGGGAATTGTCACCGGCGGTATCGCTTACCAGTATGCCCGCGAGGTATTCCCTCAAGCCTCTTTTCTGAAGCTGGGCATGACCTATCCCCTGCCGCAAAGGCTAATCCGGGACTTTGCCGCCTCGGTAGAGAAGCTGATCGTAATCGAGGAGATTGACCCGTTTCTGGAAGAGCTCATCAAAGCAATGGGCATTCCCGTGGCGGGCAAGGAGTTTATCCCGCGCATCGGGGAGCTTAATTCGCGGCTGGTGCGGGAGGGGGCAATCGCGGCCGGTCTGCTGGCGGGAGAGCCTGTGGCGGAGGAAACTCCGGTGGCACTGCCCAAACGCCCTCCGCTGCTCTGTCCGGGCTGCCCGCATACCGGCGCTTTCTTCGTGCTCAATACTCTGGGACAGCGCTCCAGGCTGCCGGAAGCGGAAAGCCCTACCGAGCCGAAGCTAATTGTCACCGGGGACATCGGCTGCTATACCCTGGGGACATATCCCCCGCTCTACGCGATGGATACCTGCGCCTGCATGGGGGCCAGTATCGGCGAGGCGCTGGGCATGGAAAAGGCGGGCGCGGGCAGCAAGGTGGTGGCGGTCATCGGCGATTCCACTTTCCTGCACTCAGGCATTACCGGGCTGGTGGACGCGGTCTATAACCGGAGCGGGATAACGGTTATCATCCTGGACAACGGCACCACGGCGATGACCGGACACCAGGAGCATCCCGGCACCGGAATCTCGGCGCAGGGAGAAAAGGCCGGTGAGGTGTCCCTGGAGAAGCTGGTAAAGGGAATCGGTGTTAGCGACGTCAAGGTGCTGGACTCCTTCAATCTTAAAGAACTGCGCTCCGAAATCAGGAGCTCCATTAATAATCCCAATCTTTCCGTAGTCATCGTTCGCGGCCCCTGCGCCGTCAGGAACAAAGCGCGGGCGCACCCCCGTGAAATCACGGAGAAATGCGATGGCTGCGGCGTCTGCCTGCGTCTGGGCTGTCCGGCCATCCAGACCGACCGGGGCAAGGTCTTCATCGATGCCGTCCTCTGCATGGGGGACTCCTGCGGTATCTGCCAGGAGCTTTGTCCCCACGGGGCTATCGCGGCGCTTGAGGAAGCGAAGTGAAAAAGCTCGATTTGCTGATTTTAGGAGTCGGAGGGCAGGGAGTCATCCTCGCCAGTGACATTATCGGTGAGGCGGCCCTGGCGGACGGCTATGACGTCAAAAAAACGGATACCCTGGGGATGGCGCAGCGGGGCGGCAGCGTCATCAGCCACCTGCGCATCGGGGAGAAGGTCTGGTCGCCGCTCGCTCAGGAAGGTGATGTGGACATCATCCTCGGTTTCGAGAAGCTGGAGACGGCGCGCTGGGCGTACTTTCTCCGTAAAGACGGGACAGTTTTTGTGAATAATCAGGCCCTGCCGCCGCTGGCGGTGAGCCTGGGCAGGGATGCCTATCCTTCTGACGAGTCAATCAGGGACATAATCAGGCAGAGGACCGGCCGCGTTTACTGGCTGGAGGGCATGAGCCGCGCCCGGGAAATCGGGAACGTGCGGGCGCTCAATATTTTCATGCTCGGCTGTATTTCCAGCCTCCTGCCGCTCAAAATAGATACCTGGAAGAACAGTATCAGAGCGAGGCTGCCGGAAAACCTCCACGAACTGAATATGACCGCTTTTGAACTAGGGAGAAAGGAAATCGGGGATGGGCGTCTCGGCTAAAGTCCGCGCCGCCATGGCCGATGGGTCATGGATACGCCGGATGTTCGAGGAAGGCGCGGTCCTCAAGCAGCGCTACGGCGCCGAAAACATCTTCGATTTATCCTTGGGGAACCCCATCGTGGAACCGCCGCCCGAGTTTAACGAACAACTTGCGAGTCTGGTGGAAAACCCAGCTCCGGGGATGCACCGCTATATGCCCAATGCCGGCTATCCTGAAACCAGGGAGGCGGTGGCGCAGCAACTGGCGCGGGAGTTCGGCATCCCGTTCTCCCTGAATGAAATTGTCATGACCTGCGGGGCGGCGGGCGCCCTGAACGTTGTTCTGAAAACGGTGCTCAATCAGGGGGAAGAGGTAATCCTCTTTTCTCCTTATTTCGTGGAGTATGCCAACTACGTGGATAACCACGGCGGGAAGGTGATAGTCCTGCCTGCCGACGATAAATTTTTACCGCGGCTGGAACTGCTGGAGAAAACCGTTAATGACCGGACGAGGGCGGTTATCATCAACTCTCCCAATAACCCTACCGGCGTGGTCTATGATGAGGTCCTGCTCAGGAAAATGGGGTCTCTTCTTGCCGAGAAAGAGGCTCAATACGGGAGGGAAATCTTTCTTATCAGTGATGAGCCCTACCGCCGGATTATCTATGACGGATTGAAGTATCCCTCTCCGCTGCACTGCCACCTCAACACTATTATCGTTACCTCCCACTCCAAGGACCTGGCGCTGCCGGGGGAACGCATCGGCTACATTGCCGCTCACCCTGATTGCCGCCAGAAAAAGGAGCTGATGGACGGTTTCATTTACTGCAACCGGACGCTGGGATTTGTTAATGCCCCGGCGCTGATGCAGCGTCTGGTTGCCCGTTTGCAGGGGGTTACCGTCTCCGTGGCTGACTACCAGGAGAAACGCGATTTTCTCTATGAGCATCTCGTTGAATACGGTTACTCACTGCTGAAACCGCAGGGGGCTTTTTACATGTTCCCCCGCTCCCCCCTTGAGGACGATGTTGCCTTTGTCCGTGAGCTACAGGAGTTCCGGGTGCTGGCGGTGCCCGGACGCGGCTTCGGCGTACCCGGCTATTTCCGCATCTCCTACTGCGTCGATGACAAAACTATAGAAGGCGCTCTGGAAGGGTTCCGCGAGGCAGCCCGGAAGTTCATCGGTTAGCCGCCCGGAGGCAGTTATGGCTGAAAAAGCGCAAATGACGGAAGAAGTGGCCGCGAACATCGCGGAGCTTACCGCTAAGGAAAAGCGGGAGGCGATTGCTTCTTTTCTGGAGATGCGCCTGGTAACGCTGACTCCCGGCTACGCCAAAGTTGTTATGAAGCTTAAACCGGAGTACCTTAATTTTCACGGAGTGGTCTTCGGGGGAATCATCATGGCGGTTGCGGACCAGGCCTTTGCCTATGCGGCGAACTCCCTGTCTCACCCCAGCGTGGCTTCCCAGTTCAACCTGCACTTCCTGGCCAGCGCCGGAGTGGAGGACGAGCTCACCGCGGAGTGCCGGGTGCTGCACAGCGGAAAGCGGGTGGGCATCTCCGAGATCACGGTGACCAACCAGGATGGCAGGCTCATCGCCAAATCCACCGCTACTACCATTCCGGTGGGTATCCGCGAAGCGGGGAAATAGCTTTACCCCTCCCCACTCTTGATTATTCTTCCCAACCGGCCCCGTCCCCGGGTCGTCAATAACCTAACCGGCAGACGCCTGTTTTGGTCCTGTTTGCCCCTCGTTACTCACCCCCTGTGTCCCCCTCTCAAACAGATACACGGGTGGAGAAACATCAGTAGTATGTTTGAGAGGGGGAGTGATTATCTAGAGGGGGCTCTGCCCCCTCTAGCTTAAACGCTCCTTTCCGGCCAGGAATAAGCCTGGTTTCCTGCCATTGTTTTTGACTGGGGAGGGGACAGGGGTGAGGCAAGTACTTCGCAACCAAATGCAAATAAAACCAGCCTGTTTTAGAAGTTGACAGCCTCAAATTAGCTGTGTTAGACTGGAGCGTCAATGGTATGGTTTGAGTGTGCAAGGTGTTGAACATCCGGTACCGGGCGGCAAGATTTAACTTCATCTTTACCGGGCGCACGGAGGGTGCGCCGTGGAGATGTCGGTGCCGGGTCTGCGGCTGACTTTCAGCCGCCATCAATAGTAAACGTATAACTCTGACACCTCCCCGGCAGGAGGTGCTCTGTTTATAGGAGGGGTATCGAGGGATTTGAAGAACGCGGCGGCAGAAACGGAACAATGGGATACTATTCCCAAGCTTCTCCAGCGTAATGCCCGGCACTGGGGAGACCGCACCGCCATGTGCATGAAGAGCTTCGGTGTCTGGCAGCAGTATACCTGGAAAGACTGCTACGAAAAGATGAAGCATTTCTCCCTGGGGTTAATCAGCCTTGGTCTTGAACCGGGGGACGTGGTCTGTATCATCGGTGATAATGAGCCGGAGTGGTTCTGGGGGGAGTTTGCCGTGCAGGCGGCCGGGGGAATCGGCACGGGCGTTTTCGTGGACTCCATCCCGTCGGAGGTGAAGTACATCGCCGAGCAGTCCGGCGCCAGGTTCGCCATCGTTAATGACCAGGAGCAGACGGACAAGTTCCTGGAAATTCAGAACGAACTGCCCCTGCTGAAGAAGGTAATCTACTGGGACCCCAAGGGCCTGCGCAACTACGATGACCCCATTCTCAACAGCTTCGGCGAGGTGCTGGCGCTGGGGGCGGAATATGAGAAGAGCCATCCGGAGCTGTTCGAGCAGAATATTGCCCGGGGCAAAGAGGATGATACCGCCTTCATTTATTTCACCTCCGGGACGACAGGCCTGCCCAAGGGAGCGATACTTACCCACCGCGCGCTGATAAATACCGCGAAGGGCTTTGTCAGCCGTTATCCCCTGGATGAAACCGATAATTTAATTTCCAATTTTCCCGCGGCCTGGGTGGGGGACAGCTATTTCGCCACTATTCCGCACCTGCTTACCGGTGCCCGGCTGAACTTCCCTGAAGAGCCGGAGACCATCGCCGAGGATACCCGCGAGGTGGGCCCCAATTTTGCCATCTACGGACCCCGGCAGTGGGAGGGACTGGTGAGCGAAATCCAGGTAAAAATCATTGATGCCCATCCCCTGAAGCGTTTCTTCTATCACCTCTTTCTGCCTGTCGGTCACAAGATTGCCGACCTTAATTTTGCCAACCGGGAGCCGAATATCTTCTGGAAAGCCCTTCACCTCCTCGCTTACGGGCTCCTTTTCCGTCCCCTGAAAGACCGGCTGGGGTTGAGCCGGGTGAAGTTCGCCGTTACCGGAAGCTCTGTCCTGAGCCTGGACACCTTCCGCCTTATCCATGCCATCGGCATTGAGCTCCGGCAGAACTATGCCAGCACCGAAGCCGGCTTCATCTCCTCTCACGGAAAGGGCGAGATACATTTCGAAAGCGTGGGCCGGCCCGCGCTGGGCACGGAGGTCAGGCTGACTGACGAGGGGGAACTGCTGGTGCGGAGCGACTGCATGTTCAGCGGGTATCTCAATAATCCGGAGAAGAACCGGCAGACCTTAATCGACGGCTGGTGCCATACCGGAGACGCGGTGCACATTGACGAAGGGGGGCACCTTATCTTCATGGACCGCCTCGACCACATGGGCGAGTTGCGCTCCGGGGAGAAATATGCCCCGCAGTACATCGAGGGCAGGCTGCGCTTCAGCCCCTATATCAAGGACGCGATGGTCATCGGCGGGAAGGACAAGGACTATGTCTCCGCCATCGTGAATATCGATTTCACCATGGTGGGGAAGTGGGCGGAGCGCCACCACATCCCCTTCACCACCTTTGTGGACCTTTCCCAGAAGAAAGAGGTGGCGGACCTGGTGCAGGAAGACCTGCTGCGGGTAAACGGCTACCTACCCGAAGCTTCCCGGGTGAGAAAGTTCGTGCTGATGCATAAGGAGTTTGACCCGGATGAGGCGGAGCTTACCCGTACCCGGAAGCTGCGGCGCGAGTTCATGGAGGAGCGTTACCGCGAGCTTATCGATGCCGTGTACGGGGATACCGGCAGTGTCCAGGTAAAGGCCCCGGTGACCTACCGCGACGGCCGGAAAGGGATGGTAACCACGGACATAAAAGTAAGAACGATTAAAGAGGAGGTAGCCGCATAATGGCGGAGCTTCTGCAGTATATCATCACCGGGCTTTCCGTCGGCATGGTCTATGCCCTGATTGCCCTCGGTTTCGCCCTTATCTGGAAGTCGAGCAGCGTGGCTAACCTGGCGCTGGGGCAGATTGTCCTGATTTCATCATGGGTCACCTACGCCACGCTGGCGCAGGCGCAGTTCCCGGTCTGGCTGGCTTTCCCGCTGGTCATTCTCTTCGCGCTGCTGCTGGGCTGGTCCATCGAGAGGTTTGCTCTGCGCCCCCTGATTGCACAGCCCATCCTGGCCCTGATTACGGTTACGCTGGGTATCGGCTACTTTATCGAAGGGCTGGTCAATTTTATCTGGCCCTGGAGCGTTGATGCGCTCCCCCGCCTCTTCCCCCGCGAGGTCGTCCACATTGGCCCGGCGGTCATTTCCCAGGAGTATCTCTGGGTGGTGGGCATCTGCCTGATGGTCTTCCTGCTGCTAACCCTCTTTTTCCGCTATCACAAGATGGGGATTGCGATGAGGGCCACCGCTGACGACCAGATGGCGGTGCAGGCCTGCGGCATACCGGTAACCAAGGTCTTTTCCCGCTCCTGGATGTTCGCCTGCGTGGTGGCGGCCATCGGCGGGGTGCTTATCTCCAGCATCGGCGGCATCACCCACGGCCTCGTCGAGACGGGCTTAAAGGCATTCTCCGTGGTGATTCTGGGCGGACTGGACTCGTTTATCGGGGCGATGGTCGCCGGGCCTATCATCGGGCTTCTTGAGACACTGGGGGGTGGCTACCTCACGCCGATTATCGGCTGGGGCGGGGTGAAGGATATCATCCCGTTCGTGATTATTATCGTGGTAATGATATTGAAACCGTACGGACTCTTTGGAGAGGTCCGCATCGAAAGGATTTAATGAGTTTACCCTGCGGCACCAGGAACTACAGCTATGCGGAGGACATGGCGATTCTCCGTACCAAGACCCACTGGGTATTCTTCATCGGCTTCCTGGCGCTTCTTTACGCTTCTCCGCTGTACCTGGGTAATTACTGGCTGGGCGTGGTCAACCTCATCGGAATTACGCTGGTGGCGGCTACCGGTCTGAACATACTGGTGGGCTACTGCGGGCAACTGTCCATCGGGCACGCCGGTTTCATCGCCCTGGGGGCATATACCAGCGCCATCGTCACCAACCGGATGGAGCTTCCTTTCCTTGTCGGTCTCATCGCCGCCGGTCTGGTGGCCGGAGTGGTCGGGCTCATTTTCGGCCTGCCCTCCATCAGGGTCAAGGGATTTTATCTCGCCATCACCACCATCGCCGCGCAGTTCATTATTCTCTGGGTCATCAACCACTGGGACTCGGTGACCGGGGGATTTGTCGGTATCCGGGCTCCTTATCCTTCTATCGCCGGTTTTGAGTTCCGGACAGAGACCAGCCAGTTCTTTCTTATCACGACGGTTGCCGTAATTACGGTATTTTTTGCCAAGAACCTGGCGCGCACCAGGGTGGGGCGTGCGTTCATCGCGGTGCGGGACAATGACCTGGCCGCCGAGGTGATGGGCATCAACCTGCTCTTTTACAAGCTGCTCGCCTTCTTCATCGGCTGCTTTATGGCGGGTATCGCCGGGTCGCTGCTGGCGCACTGGATTGGCTTTATCAACGCGGAACATTTCAGTCTGAAAGAGTCCATCCTCTACATCGGCATGATTATCATCGGCGGCCTGGGGACCACCGTAGGGCCGATATTCGGCGTGGTGCTCATCCGCCTTCTCCAGCAGACCCTCACAGTGCAGGTAGTGCCTTTTCTGGAGGGGACTTTTGACATGATGCCTTCCGGGTTCGCCACCGGCATCACGCCCATGCTCTTCGGGCTGGTGATAATATTGTTTCTGATACTGGAGCCGCGCGGGCTTGCCCACCGCTGGGCGCTTTTCAAGGCAGCCTACCGGCTGTGGCCTTTCTCGTATTAACCGCGAAAGGGGGGAGATTTATATGTAACGCTGGTCCGTCCACTACCGAACTGACAAGGAGGAGAAATGAAAAATAAAAAAATAGTTTTCGTGATGGTCACCCTGGTGCTGATGCTGGCGCTTGCCCCGGCCCTGACCGCCTGCGGCACCGGCAGCACTGAAGGCAAGACGCTGAAGGTGGGTATGACCACGCCTTCCAGCGGCCCCGCCGCGGAAAAGGGCGCCCCCATGGGCCATGCCAACCTGGATGCCTTCGAGTATATCAATAATGAACTCGGTGGCGTAAAGGGCTACCAGGTTGAAGTGATATGGCTGGACAATGCCTATGATGCTTCCAAGGTAGCGACTAATGTGAAGCGGTTCATGGACGAAGGGGCCATCCTCTTCGGTACGGCGTCTTCGGCGATGATGTCCGCTTCCATGGAAATCGCCAACCGAGCCGAATTCCCCGGCATCGCTTCTTTCAATGCGCCCATCCTGCACCGCCCGCCGGAACATATCTACGGGCAAATGCCGGACTACGGTGACGACTGGGCGGCTTTTGCCCGCTATTACATGGACAATATCTGGGAGGGTACGGGTAAACCGAGGATGGCCCTGCACCTGCTGAACAACTCCACGGGATACGGCGCTCGTGATGCTGCTAAAGCCGCCGCTGATGAGCTGGGCATCGAGATTATTTCCATCGATGAGCATAAAGCGGATACGCAGTCGGAGATGGACTCCCTGACCCGTATCAAGGCTTCCAACCCGGATGTGCTCTACATCTCCAGTACTCCCGCGCCCACCGCCCTCATCCTGAAGAACGCTTATGAACTCGGTATGTATCCCGGCGTCACCATCGGCCTCGGGCATGCGGGTATCACCAAGGCGCTTGTTGATATCGCCGGCGCGGACATTACCGAGGGGGTCTACGGGGTGTTCCCCACGGTGAACTGGGGTGATAATGTCTCCGGCATGGCGAAGATGACGGAGTACGTCCGTAAGCTGCACCCCAAAGATGAAGGCAACATGGACTACATCACTTCCTGGGCGCAGAGCCTCATTTTCGCCGAGGTGCTGCGCGTGGCGGTAGAGAATGCCGGATATGATGCCCTGGTAAAAGGAAACGTGGACTCCTGGCGCGCCGTGGAGACGCAGGGTATCCAGAAGCTGAAGGACTATGACGTGGGCGGACTGCACGGCCCGGTAAGCTATACCGCCGGTGACAACCGCCTGTCCAAATCAGTGCGTATCTTCCAGATTAAGGGCGGGGCGATTACACCGATAACCGACTGGATTGAGGCGCCGCTGGTGAAGTACGAGCAGTTCGACTGGTTCGCCAAGTAGATAGGATTAGCGAGGGGGGCCCTGCCCCGGCGGCGGGGCTCCCCCGATAGAAGGTTAACTATGCTCAGGTTGAATAACATTGAGGTAACCTATCTCAATGTCATACGGGTGCTGCACGGCGTCTCCCTGGAGGTGCCCGATGGCGCTATCGTCGCTCTCCTCGGCGCCAACGGCGCCGGGAAAAGCACCACCCTGAAAGCGATTTCGGGGCTGCTCCATGTGGAGGAGGGTGAAGTAACTGACGGCAGTATCCAGTGGGATGGGGAACGCATCGACCGGAAGGGTGCCGAGGAAATCGGCAAGCTGGGCATCATCCAGGCCCTGGAAGGGCGCCACGTCTTTGAGCACCTGACCTCGGAAGAGAACCTGATGGTCGGTGCCTATAACCGTCCCGACAGCAGTAATGTTAAAAGCGATCTGGAGATGGTATACCATTATTTCCCGCGTCTCCGGGACCTGCGCCGCAACACCGCCGGTTACCTTTCCGGCGGCGAGCAGCAGATGCTGGTCATCGGGCGGGCGATGATGGCCATGCCCAGGCTGATGATGCTGGACGAACCTTCGCTGGGCCTGGCGCCGCTGCTCGTGGAGGAAATCTATGATATTATCCGGCGTTTCAACCAGGAGCAGAAGACCTCGGTCTTGCTCGTGGAGCAGAATGTCCGTATTGCCCTCAGCATCGCTCACTACGGGTATGTCATGGAAAACGGGAGGGTGGTACTTGACGGCACGGCCGATTTCCTGAAAAATAATGAGGACGTAAAGGAGTTCTACATCGGTCTCTCCGCGATGGGCACCAAGAAGAGCTACCGGGAAGTAAAACATTATAAAAGGCGGAAGCGATGGCTGTAAGCAAACGGCAGGACGAGTATTTCGACGACCTGGAAACGATGTCTCCCGGGGAAAGGGAGGAGTACCAGCGCCGGAACCTGACGGAGACGGTTAACCATGCCTATCACCATGCCCCCGCCGCCCGCGAGCTCCTGGACGGGGCGGGGATCAAGCCCGGGGATATTACCGATGCGAAAAGCCTGGAGAAGCTGCCTGTCACCAGGAAAACGGACCTGATAGAACTACAGAAAGCGAACCCCCCTTACGGCGGTTTCCTGGCCGTTCCCCCGGAAGACGTGGAAAGGGTCTTCCTCTCTCCGGGGCCGGTCTACGAACCCATCCAGCACTCCGGGATCAAGTGGTTTGCCAGGTCCTTCTGGGCGGCCGGTTTCCGCAAGGGAGACATCGCGGTCAATACCTTTACCTATCATCTGTCTCCGGCGGGCATCCTCTTCCACGAGGCGCTGCGCGACTGCGGGGCGACGGCCATCCCCACGGGCACCGGCAATACCGAGCTTCAGCTGCAGACGATGTATGACCTGAAGGTGACCGGATTCGTCGGGACTCCTACTTTTCTCATGAGCATCATCAAGCGGGCGGAGGAGATGGGTTATGATTTCCGCCAGGACTTTTCCCTGCGGCTGGCCTGGTTTACCGGGGAGATGCTGCCGCCCTCGCTGAGGGCTACCTTTGAGCAGGACTATCAAATCGATGCCTTTCAGGCTTATGCCGTCACCGAGCCCGGCGGGGCGATTGCCTATGAGTGTCATCAGAAGTCCGGCCTGCACTTCATGGACGAGTATCTCATTGAAATCATCGACCCGGAAACGGGGAAACAGCTTGGGCCTGGTGAGGTGGGAGAGATAGTGGTGACGCCGCTGCATAACCGGACCTGGGGGCTGCTGCGCTTCGGAACCGGTGACATGTCCGCCTTTACCATGGAAGCCTGTCCCTGCGGGCGTACCTCCGCCAGGCTGACCGGCATCGTGGGGCGGACCGGTGATGCGGTCAAGGTGCGGGGTATGTTCGTGGTCACCCGGCAGGCGGAAGGGGCGATTATGAGCCTGCCCGCGGTGAGTACCTTCCAGATTGTGGTGGGGAGGCGGGAGCACCGTGATGACCTTACCCTGAAGATAGAATTGGCCGATGAAAGCGCGGACAGAGACCGCCTTACCGCTGATTTACAGAGGCGTTTCCAGGAAGCCTGCCGGCTGAAAATAGACCGGATTGATTTCGTCACGAAGGGGACGCTCCTAACGGAGCACCCGAAGGTGGTTGACGAGCGTAAGTGGGACTAGTGCCTCGTTGTGGAAATAAGAATTCAGTCCCAGTCCCTTCTCCCTCGATGGGAGAAGGTTGGGATGAGGGTGAAATCGAAGCTACCCCTCACCTTAATCCTCTCCCTCAAGGGGCGAGGAAATATGGATAGCTAATTATGCAACCAGGTACTAGTGTCCTGTCTCGGAAATACGTTGACAAAGTCTCCTGATCTTTTCAAGGATTGAATCGGCGGTTGCTGTCCAGA
>ENA-ORXD01000111-ORXD01000111.1-sediment-metagenome-genome-assembly--contig:-NODE-111-length-138225-cov-7.859108_pt1 | contig 138225 bp, 107 predicted proteins | sample MGYA00237862_ERZ511471 | MGnify/ENA metagenome assembly ERZ511471
AAAAAAGGTGAGAAAGTGGGAAGGCGGCGCTGCGCGAGAGAGTTGAAAGTTGAGAGTAGAAAGTAGAAAGATTAAAAAAGAAAAACCCCCTGCAGTGCAGGGGGCTAACAGTTAAAGCAACCCCGCGACACGTCGCGGGGCTAAACAAAAGCATTTCAAAATATACCCATAATAGGAACCGCGTGGGCAACAAGTTGCCCACCCTACTACTAAAGGACACACAATGACATTAAACGAAAGATTGAGATTGCTTCGTTGCTACCCGCCGCGGGGGCGTCCGTCGCGGCAGGTCGCGGCAGGTCGCGGCAGGCGTTCCTCGCAATGAGATATTTTGCTGCGTTCAAGGTGACAATTAAGAAAAGCAAACCGTTGACAAATCAGGATTTAATAACTAGGATAGATGATCGGCGAAGCCAATATCGCGTCTAAAACAGGAGAATTGAAATGTCCGGGAATTTAAATGGTTTTTTCAGGGTTTTTAGTCGCTGCCTGGCAAAAAAGAGGGGAATAAATCAAGCTGGGAGTTACTATTTATGTCTGGGGGTGGTTTTGCTGATATCAGGATTAGTCTGGAGCCAATCAGCGGCGGCGGACGAGAATAATTCCGAGACCACCCTTACCACGGAATCGGAGCCGAACACGTTGAAAGCACCGGCGGATTACACGCTGGCGGTGATACGTGTTAAAGACTATTACACGGAAAAGCCGGGGATTACAACGCTATCACTGGCGGGCAGCACGAGTACCAGCATTTCCGATTTAACGGGGGCGATAAACAAATCGGCGGAAGATAAGACGGTGGATGCGGTGCTGCTGGCAATTGAAGAGCCATTCCTGAGCTGGGCGCAGGTGGATGAACTGCGGCAGGCCATCGGCAGAACGCGGCAGACGGGCAAAAAAATCTACGCCTACGCCGAAACCCTGGGGCAACTGGATTATCTGGCGGCCTCTGCGTGCGATCAAATCATTATAAGCCCTACCGGCGAAGTGATGATGATGGGACTGGCGGGCAGAGCGGTATATCTGAGGAATCTGCTGGATAAGCTGGGCATCCAGGCGGACCTGATGCAGGTGGGTAAATTCAAGTCGGCGGCGGAGGCCTTCACCCGCAGCGAACCGTCACCAGAAGAACTGGACCAGGTCAACAACATCTTCGATAGTCTGTATGATTATCTGCTGGAAACGATAGCCGAGGGCCGAAACCTGAGCATCCCGCAAGTCAGACGACTGCTGGACGAGGGACCATTCACGGCAGGCGAAGCCCGGTCGGCGGGACTGGTGGACGAATTGATGTACCGGGATGAGTTTCTCAAACATCTCAAAGACCAGACCGGCAGGAGCGTTCGGCTGAAAACCGATTACGAGAAAAAGAGGAAAATCGAGCTGCAATTCAATAGCCCGCTGGGCTTTATGGGGTTACTGCAGGGCCTGATGTACGGACCACCAGAGCCGGCGGGCGACGCGATAGCGGTGGTCTATATCGACGGGGCCATCGCGTCCGGGGAAAGTAATGAGGATTTCGGCAGTAATATGGTAGGCAGTCAAACTATCCGCAAGGCGCTGTCGGAACTGGAAAATGACAAGGAGGTAAAAGCGATAGTGGTTCGCATCGATTCGCCGGGCGGCAGCGCCATCGCCAGCGATGTCATCTACCACGCCCTGCGGAAGGCCAGCCAGGCGAAACCGGTGGTGGCCAGTATGGGCAGTGTCGCGGCATCGGGCGGTTATTATGTCGCCTGTGGGGCGTCGACGATCGTGGCGCAACCGAGCACGATAACCGGCTCCATCGGGGTGGTGGGCGGTAAACTCGTTACCGCGGGTCTGTGGGAAAAACTGGGGATTACCAGCTATGGATTTACGCGGGGCAAGAATGCGGAAATATATTCGTCCCTGCGGCCGTTCACCGCGCTGGAAAGGCTAAAAATAACCGTTGCGATGGAGGAGATTTACGAGACCTTCAAGAAAAGCGTAATGGAAACCCGCGGCAGTCATCTGAAATATCCCATCGAAAGCCTGGCCCAGGGCAAAATCTACACCGGCGGACAGGCACACAAGCTCGGCCTGATCGACCAGACCGGAGGGCTGGATGACGCAATAAAACTGGCGGCAGAAACGGCGAACATCGAAAAATATAACATTCGAGTTCGACCGCTGCCCAAAAGCCTAATTGAAATCCTGGAAGAAATGTTCAGCCAGGCGGATAACCCCCAACCCTACGCAGCGGGTATGATAGCCGCGAAACTGGGTAAAAGTTTACTGCCGGGGTGGGCAGGCTGGGCGGCGGCGCAAAATACACGGCAAAATTACTCCGTATTAAAATTACTGCAACAGGGCGGTAATCTGGCAAAACTGCTGCAGAAGGAACCGATATTAATGGTGCAGCCATACGAGATAATATATATCAACTCAAACTGACCGATGGACAGTTTAAGAAGGCAAAATTAAAAAGGCAAAAGGCAAAATTGCGGTATCCGCCAATGGCGGATGACTATTTTATTGGGTTTTTTGCGTTATAGAACATGAACAATTCAATAGAAACAAATACCGAAGAAGCAGAGCAGGAAATTATTTCCATGCCGCATAGCGAGCTGCGGGTGGTACTCCTGGCCCACCCGATAACCCTGCGCAGCTATGGACCGGCACTACGGCGGTTGACGGTCGGACTGCTGGACGAGGTGGGTGATTTAAGCATATTGAGCCTGGGGCCGAGCGAGCTGCTCAATTACGCTCCCAGCCCGCCGGTGCGACTGATAATCGAAACACAGCAATATCAGGAAAATCTATATCTGCCGGATCAAATCTCCCGAAAAATATTTATTAACACCTATAAATACAATTTTAAAGAACGAATTTGGCCTCAATACCGGGTAACGCGAATCGCAGATACCATGAGAAAATACAAACCGACGATTTTACACGCCCTGAGCGAAAAAGAGGCGCCGCTGGCGGGAGCATTGAGCAAACAATTAGATATCCCTTATCTGGTATCCCTCTTAAAACTGGACCAACTGGACATAAAATTTCACGACAAACAAAGCGAAATGCTGCTGCCCTGCAACAGCTTAACGACCCGGCTGGCCCGGAAAAAATACCCGGCGTGGGCGTCACGCATTGTCCTGCTGCCCATCGGCACCCATATACCGGACAAGACCAGCTGCTTCAGTAACGAAGGTCGGCAGGGCCACCTGTTTTGCCGCAGTCCGCTGGAATATAACCACGGGCTGACGGAACTGATAAACGCGGTCAAACAACTGGACCAAACGGGACATAAATTACATCTGAGCATCTCCGGAGAAGGCCCGGCAGAGCATATTCTTCGTCAACTGGTGGATAAACTGTCGCTGACCAGCCGAGTACATTTTGTTCCACCCATCGATACGATGCTATCCTCCAGCGACGCCCTGAAAGTAATATTCGAGGGATTCGATATCTTCATCCAACCCTACGCGACGGGACGGTGGCAGCCGGAACTGCCGGAGGCCATGAGCGTGGGCAACGCCATCGTCGCCAGCGAGGATCCGAAAAATGATCTGCTGATCGAAGGCAAAACCGCCCTGCTATACGCCGGCCAAAGTGAAAAGCAACTGGCGGAAAAACTGGACTATCTCCTGAAAAACCATGACCAGGCCCGCCAGCTCGCCCAGCAGGGTCAAAGCTATCTGCGCAAGCACTACCTCGCCAGTAAGATGGTAGCCCGGCTGGCGAAGGCCTACCGCTCAATTTTAGAATATAAATACACCAAATCAGGTACGCCAGCTTAACCAGGCCATGAAATCCGCCGCTAAAAACAAATATATTATTCCGCTGATTTATCTTTTGCTGATGGGGGCGACTTTGGCTGTTTATCTGCAGGTGCGCGGTTTCGACTTTGTGGATTATGACGACACCGCATACGTTACGGAAAATCCCCAGGTGCAAAGCGGCTTGACCCGCCAGAGTGTGGCCTGGGCGCTCACCACTCATTATTTCGCCAACTGGCATCCCCTGACGTGGCTGTCGCATATGCTGGACTGTGAGCTATTCGGGATGAAGGCAGGAATGCACCACCTGACCAATGTGGCCCTGCATATCGCCAATACGCTGCTACTATTCACGGTGCTGCTGAAAATGACCGGCAAGGCCGGCAGCAGCGGATTCGTGGCGGCGGCTTTCGCCCTGCACCCGCTGCACGTCGATTCCGTCGCCTGGATATCCGAACGCAAGGATATGCTCAGCACCTTCGGCTGGATGCTGTGTTTATACGCCTATATCGGGTATGTACAGCGAAAAAACGTCCGCTGGTACCTGTTGTCGCTCTTGTTATTCGTCCTGGGACTGACGGCCAAACCCATGCTGGTTACCCTGCCTTTTGTCTTGCTGCTGCTGGATTACTGGCCGCTGAATCGTTGGAAATCATTACCAACCTATACCGATATCGAGAAAACAAAGCAGCCGGCGGGAATGAGTGCCGCTGGCGCGGGTGAATCTTTCTACCATCTGGTCGGCGAGAAAATTCCCTTTTTCATAATTGCAGCGGCTTTCTGCGTGGTTACCTTCCTGGTGCAGCGGAGCGGCGGCGCAGTGGAGTCGTTCGAAAGGCTCACTTTCGGACTGCGGGTGGAAAATGCCCTGGTCAGTTATATTAAATACGTGGGCAAGACGGTCTGGCCCAGTAAATTGGCGGTATTCTACCCGCATCTGCGGGGGCACCTGCCCGGGTGGCAAGCGGCGGGGGCAGGGCTGGTAATTCTGGTTATAACCCTAGGGATAATTTTCCCGGGGCGGCGCTATCGCTGGCTGACGGTGGGATGGCTGTGGTTTCTGGGCACGCTGATACCAGTTATCGGATTGATCCAGGTCGGCGATCAGGCGCTGGCGGACAGGTACAGCTATATCCCGCTAATCGGCTTGTTCATTATCGCAGCCTGGGGGGCGGAACAATTGCTGTCGCGATGGCGGTACAAAAAAATCGCACTAACAGCAGCGGGGGCGGGGGCAATCCTGGCGATGACGGCGGTAACCAACAGGCAATTGGGCTATTGGCGGAACAGCGCCACCCTGTTCAACCACGCTCTGGCGGTAACGGACAATAATTATGTGGCGCACAATGGACTGGGCACGGTGTATTTCAAACAGAGAAATTATGACAAGGCCCTCTTCCATTATCAGGAAACCCTAAGAATAGCGCCCGGCCATCCGGACGCACCAGGCAATCTGGGCTTAACCCTGCTGCAACTGGGTCGATTCGAGGAGGCAGCGGGGCAGTTTCGCCGGGCACTGGCACGCAAAGGCGATGTCCAGAAATGGCACTGGGGTCTGGGTGCGGCCCTGCAGAAAACAGGAAAAATCGATGAGGCAATCGAACAATATCATCTGGCCCTCAAACTCGATGAAAACGACGCCTCCGCCCATAACAACCTGGCCATCGCCCTGGACCAGAAAGGCGAGAAAGAGCAGGCGCTAAAACATTTCATGGCGGCAGTCCGGCTGGAGCCGAATGATAAGGAATATCAGAAAAATCTCAAAAAAGCTCTCGCCCAGGCTAAAAAAAACAACTTGGAAGAGACCGTCCGCTGAAATATAATCCTGCAGGAAAGATTATTACCGAGTTTTCGCGGGCGGGCGAGTCGCAGTCGGCTTTATTATTTAATGCAGCAGGCCGTAGTCCTGCAAAATCTGGGCTAACTGCTCCTTCTTGCCGGCTGCCAGATTCACCATCGGCAGACGCATCTCCTCGGAGCACATCTGTAAAAGCGACATGGCTGACTTAATCGGAATGGGATTGGTAGCCAGGGAGAGCATGGCCTTTGACAGAGGGAAAAGCTTGTTGTGCCACTGGCGGGCGGCGGCGAAATCACCCTCGAGGATGGCGTCGGTCATGGCCTTGACATCGGTGGGAATAATATTAGCGACCACCGAGATCACCCCTTTACCGCCGACCGAAGCAATCGGCAAAGTCAAACTATCATCGCCGGAAAGAATGGTAAGATTGCAGCTTAAAGCGATTTCGGAGACCTGGTCGAGCTGGCCGCTGGCCTCTTTGATAGCCACAATATTATCCAGCTCCGCCAGCTTGGCGACGGTACGCGCCTCCATATTGACGCCGCATCGGCCGGGAATGTTATAAATCACAATGGGGATATCCACCGCCTCGGCAATCGCGGCAAAATGCTGGTACATGCCCTCCTGGGTGGGCTTGTTATAATAAGGAAGGACCTGCAAGGAACCGTCGGCACCGACTTCCCGTGCGAAACGGGTCAGGTCAATGGCTTCCTGGGTACTGTTGGAGCCGGTGCCCGCGATGACGGGAACCCGGCCGGCCACCGCCTCGACCACCACTTTTATCACTTCCTTATGCTCTTCATGGGTAAGGGTAGGACATTCACCGGTGGTTCCCACCGGCACAATACCATCGGTGCCGCTTTTGACCTGGAAATCGACCAGTTCGCGCAGGGTTTCATAATCGACGGCGCCGTCGGCAAACGGCGTAACCAAAGCGACAAGACTACCGGTAAACATTAAACAGTCTCCTTATTCATAATTATCCTGGGCAGAATTTATCAATCAGGTCGATCATTTCCCGCGTGGCCTGCTGAATACCGACAAAAATCGAGCGGGCAACAATGCTGTGTCCGATATTAAAATCGACCAGGCCGGCAATCCGGGCGACGGGGCCGATATTGCGGTAGGTCAGGCCATGACCGGCATGAACCACCAGGCCGGCTTCGACGCCGAGGTCGCGGGCCTTTTCCAATTCCTGTAAACACTGGGCTATCCGGCGGGGGGCGCGGGCGTTGGCATACCTGCCGGTATGCAGCTCAATGGCATCGCAGCCGGCCCGGCGACAGGCGATAATCTGCTCCTTCAGCGGCACAATAAAAGCGGAAATCGAGATGCCCGCCCGTTTCATCCGCTTGACTACCTGGGCTAACCGCCGCTGATTACGGACGCAATCCAGGCCGCCCTCCGTGGTCAGCTCCTGCCGTCTTTCCGGGACCAGGGTAATCTGATCGGGTTTCAACTGCAAGGCAAATCGAACAATCGGTTCAGCCAGGGCCATTTCCAGATTAAGCTTAATGCCGGATACCTGGCGGACCAGGCGGACATCCCGGTCCTGGATGTGGCGGCGGTCCTCCCGCAGGTGCATGGTAATGCCGCCGGCGCCGGCCAGCTCACACTGAACCGCCGCCCAAACGGGATCCGGCTCATCAGCCAGGCGAGCCTGCCGAACCGTGGCAACATGATCAATATTGACGTTTAACACCGCCATCTGATTTATCCTTTAGGACCATTATAAATCTTTATCCGTTCGCCGCCAGATTATTCCTTCTTTTGCCAGTGGCGGGCGCTAATTGAGGCGGAATCGGCGCCCTCCCACCGGTGATGGGTGATTTTATCAACGATGGTTTCAGCCAGCTCCATAGCGGCGACGGCATCCTCGGCGGAGACCTGCGGACGCAAGCCAGCCATCGCCGCCTGGATAAATGACTCCTGTTCCAGGCGTAAAGGCTCACGATCATCGATATCCAGCGTCTCCACCTTTACCAGCTTGGTCCAGTCAACATTCAAGAGGTTGATTTGGCCGGTTTCGTCCTGCTGGTGACGGAGCCACTGGACCATGTCAATGTTGGCGGCTTTACTAATCATCTGGCCGGTTTTTTGGAGATAGTCCAGGGAAAGGTAGGCTTCCTCGCTGAAAACGCGGATTTTGCGCTCGGTTTTCAGGGCCAGCCGGGATGCGGTCAGGTTGGCAACGCAGCCGTTCTCAAACGCCAGCCGAACGTTGGCGATGTCTTCATGACCGCCTAAAACATTGACCCCGACGGCGTGAACGTCGGTTATCCTGCTGCGAACCAGTGACATAATAATATCAATGTCGTGGATCATCATATCCAGCACCACACCGACATCAGTAGAACGAAAGGTATAGGGCGAAATGCGATGGGCCTCGACAAATCGGGGAGTGATGTTCAGCCGCTGCATAGCCTGGACCACAGGATTAAAACGCTCGGAATAGCCGACCTGCAGAATGCAGTTATTCTGCCGGGCTAACTGCAGCATCCGGCGGGCATCAGCAAGACTGTGGGCCAGGGGCTTTTCCACCAGCACGGGGATTCGGCGGGCGAGAAAGGGACCGGCTACCTGATGGTGATACTCCGTGGGCACCGCAATGGTTACCGCGTCAACCAGATCGAGAACCTCGGCGGGATCACGGTAAGCAGTGCCGCCAAACTGGGCGGTGAGCTGCTGGGCTTTTTCCAACTGCTGGTCCACGACGGCGACCAGCTCGACCTGGTCCATCTGGTGGTAAATCCGGCTATGGAGGCTGCCCATCCGGCCGGCGCCGATAACGGCGGTTCTCAATTTTTTGGCCATATACTTCTCTTCTATGATTTTTTGTTTCGTACCTCGGCGGGTTTACGGCCCCGACGATTGATTAAGCCATCCCGGCGGCTGCTTTCCTGGTCGCGGCCGAACCGGCTGGCACAACTGCGGCGGATAAAATCACACAAATACGCCACGTGCTCGTTAAGGTTCCCGCCGGCGAGCAACTGCTCGACGTTGACAGCGATGCTGTTGCCCTGACGATACAACTTTTTATAAGCGTCTTTGATTTCTTTGATATCATCCGCACTGAAACCATTTCGCTTCAAGCCTTCTTCATTGACCCCTCTGACCTCGTTGGGGTCACCTTCAAATTTAAGAAACGGCGGCACGTCCCGGCGGACGGGAGTCATAGCGGCAACGTAGCTGTACTTGCCTACGGTGACAAAATGATGGATGCCCACGATAGCGGAGATGACCGCCCCGCGCTCTATTTTGACATGTCCGGCCAGCAGCACCTGATTGCCGAGGATAATCGCGTCTTCCAGCAGGCAATCATGGGCAATGTGGGCGCCGACCATAATAAGGCAGCCGCTGCCGATGCGGGTGAGGCCGCCGCCCAGCTCGGTGCCGCGATGAATGGTGATGTTTTCGCGAAAAACATTGTTGTCGCCGATCTCGGTGCGGGTGGGTGCGCCGTCGTATTTCAAATCCTGGGGGGCAGCACCAACCACGACGTTGGGATAAAAGAAATTATTTTTCCCGATGTGGGTCTGTCCCTCAATGGTGACATTGTTCATCAGGGTACATTTATCGCCGATGACCACTTCCGGCCCGATTACGCAAAAAGGGCCGATTCGCACCTCGGAGCCGATTTGGGCGGCTGAATCAACAACCGCTAATGGGGATATCTGCGTCATTGTCTTTTTGTAACTCCAAATTTTTGGAAGTATGCAATAATACCATCCGATTGGGGAGGAAACCGCCGAAAATTAATATCAATCGTCATGGACAAAATTCGGATGTCGCGTCAGCTCACGAAACCGCCGCTGGGGATGCTGATTGCTGCGCCGCAAAAAATCGAGCAAATAGCGGACATTTTCATCGAGATCAACCTGAGCCGACAACTGATTCAACACCGAGTCCAGACTTTCGCCGTCCGGGCGGCGGTATAAACAACGATAAGCACTGTTCAGGGCTTTGATGTTTTCCTCGCTGAATGCGGCCCGCCGTAAGCCAATAATATTCAAGCCCCGCACCTCACAAGGGTAGCTGCCCGCCACGCGAACGAACGGGGGAACATCGTGGGTTACCGCGGTAAGGCCCGCTACGTAAGCAAAAGTACCAATGGTGACAAACTGATGCAACCCGCAGCCGCCGCTGAGCCAGGCGCGGCACTCTATCTTACAATGGCCGCTGACCATACAATTGTTGGTAATCACCACATTGTCTTCCACCTGGCAGTCATGACCTAAATGACTATTAGCCATGAAATAATTATTGCTGCCGATAACGGTTTTCCCAGTCGAAGCAGGTGAGCCGCGATTGATGGTTACCCCTTCACGGAATACATTATTATCGCCGATGAGCAATTGGCCCGGCGTATCTTTCTGGCCCATAATCTGCGGCTCCTCGCCCAATACGCAGCAGGGAAAAAAGCGATTGTTTCGGCCGATGCGGACGCCGGAGGAGATTATCACACAGGCAGTTAACCGGCAGCCGTCGCCCAGAATCACGTGCGGACCAATAACACAGCCCGGCCCGATGTATATGTCCCGGCCTAAAACAGCGGTTTTATCCACCACCGCGGCAGGAGAGATCTCACTCATAAGCACATCCACCAACACACCCATCAATAACTAATAAAAATGCCAATAATTTTTCCACATCAGGCAGGATCGGCATCGACCAGCATAAAACGAATCTGGGCTTCGGCAACGACCTGATCCGCCACCAGGGCGCGGCAGCGACAGTCGCCGGTTCGACTTTTCACCCGCACCGCCTCGACTTCCAGTATCAATTGATCGCCTGGTACCACGGCGCGGCGCATTTTTACCTTATCCATACTCAAAAGCACCGCCAGTTGGCCGGTATGCTCCAGCCGCTGAGCAAATAATAAGCCCGACATCTGGGCCAGGGCCTCGACAATCAGCACGCCGGGCATAATGGGCGTGCCGGGAAAATGCCCCTGGAAAAACTGCTCATTCATCGTTACGTTTTTAATGCCCACCGCCCGACGGTCGCCGTCTATTTCGATTACTCTGTCCACCAGCAAAAAAGGATACCGATGGGGCAGAATCTTCTGTATTTTGCGAATGTCCAGCAGGGCTTGCCCCGCCCATTTACTCCGCTGCTGCTGTTGCTGGATAAGCTCCTGCATCCTGCGGACCATCTGGTGATTACAACTATGCCCGCTGCGATAGGCGACCAATCGCCCGCGAATCAATCGGCCCAGGAGCATCAAATCACCCAGTAAATCCGCTATCTTATGCCGGACACATTCATCGGCAAAACGCAACTGGTTGTCAACCGGTCCCCGCTCGCCCAAAACGAGGATATCACCGGCGGTAAGGTGGGTTCCGATGCCGCGGGCCCGGAACTCACGGGCCTCGCTTTCCGGCAGAAAGGTCCGGGCAGGGGCAATGTCCCGGCAAAAGGATTGCGGCGTGAGATTAAAATTCAGCAACTGCCGGCCAATAACGTTGTCACCATAATCCAGCTCATATAAGATATTAAGCTGATCATTGCGGTCCGGCAGGGCATAAAGAATGGCGTTGCTTTCCTGGGCGACCAGCGGCTCGGTGATAACAAATGGCGTTCGCGGTTTTTCCTGCTCCAGCACCCCCGCGTTAGTTAACGCCTCCGCAAAGGGCAGACAACTACCGTCGATATTGGGCATTTCCCGGCCGGTAATCTCGATTTCGAGATTATCGATTTCCAGGGCAAATATCGCGGCCAGACAGTGCTCCACCGTTTCCACCGAGACCGTGCCGTTCTGCAAAACAGTTTGCCGGGGCCGAGGCTGAACCCTGTTTATCCGGGCTGGTATTCGGACGGGATTATCCAAATCGGTACGAACGAATACCACGCCGGTATCCGGCTCAGCCGGTTTGAACGTCAATTGCACCTCGTTACCGGTGAATAAACCCCGGCCTTCAATAGCGGCGGGTTTAGCGATGGTTTTTTGTGCCTGCATCTTTATCCATCTGCTTCTGTAGTTTTTTGATTTCCTTGGCTAACTCCGGCAATTTTGAGATCCATGATACATCTCGATAAAACTGGGTAAAGGAACGGGCGGGAATGCCCATTACTTTAGCGCCATCTGCGACGTCACTCAATATGCCGGACTTGGCCCCAACCATAGCGCCGTCGCCGATATTGACATGATCGCTGATACCGCACTGGCCGGCGAGAACGACGTATTTGCCCAATCGGCTGCTGCCGGCAATACCGGTCTGGGCAATAATTATGCAGTGCTCGCCGATGCGGACATTATGAGCGATCATGACCAGATTATCAATTTTGGTGCCCCGGCCGACAATAGTCCGGCCGAATTTAGCCCGATCAACGCAGCTATTAGCCCCGATTTCCACATCGTCTTCTATCAGAACCGTACCGATATGCGGGATTTTATGATGCCTGCCTTCCACCAGGCGATAACCGAAGCCGTCGGTCCCAATGGTGCTGTTGGCATGGATGATTACATTATCACCTAAAACACACCCCCAGTTAATAACCACATTGGGCCATAAATAACAATTTTTACCGATTCGCACATCGCGCCCAATGACGCAGCCGGGAGAAATAACCGTCCCATTCGCGATAGAGGTATTCTCGCCGATAACCACATTAGCCCCGACAGCAACTCCGGCAGCTAAAGAGGCAGTGGGCGAGACCTGAGCGGAAGGGTGCACTCCCACAGGAACCGAATCGGTGGGAGGAGCAAAAATCCCCAGGACCTTTTCCAGAGCGACATCGACATCCGCGACATACAGCAGCGCCGCTGACGACGGCGCCGAGAAATCCTGGGGCACGATAACCGCCCGGGCCTGAGTCTGCGAAACCAGATCGGCATGGCGGATATTACTGACAAAAGTAATCTCATCGCCGCCGGCCTGCTGCAAGGAGGCGACGGCTTTGACCTCGGCATTGCCGTCGCCGACCAGGCGGGCCCCGATCTTCTGGGCTAACTGGGCTAATTTCATTATCCGCGCTTCCGATTACTCTGGGCTAATATTAAGCTCATGATTTTCGGTGACAATATCAGCTTACTTCGGGGTTGTCTTGGCCAGATCATAAGCCCGATTAAGAGTTTCCAAAATCTTATCGGTCAGGTCAAGCTGCGGATCATTGTAGAGTAACCTCCGATCCTGAACCGGTGAGACATCCCGGTCGAAAACCAGGCTAATGCCTTCCTGCTGGGCCATTTTCTCGATTTCAGCCACGAGCTTGTCATACATGGAAAGCATCCAGGCCCGGGTCTCCGTCTCGAAAATCTTTTTCTGCCCTTCTTCATAGGCTTTCATATTCGCCTGTTTGTACATCCACTCCAACAAGCGGTCCGAATAAGCCTTGGTGCCGGGCTGCAGGGCGATTTCCAGCTCCCGCTTGATATCATCCGCTTCTTTTCCCATCCGCTGGAGCTCATCCTTGATCTGCTGCTCTTTTACCTGGAACTCCTTGCGGCGATCCAGATTCTCCTGCGATTCCGACAAAACCTTGGAAACATCCACTACCGCGACTTTAAGAGGCAGGGCCGGTTTCGTTTCCTGCCCGAAGGTTATCTGATAAACCAGAGCCGCCATCACCACGCCCGCGAACGCCACCGCCATCATACTCGTTTTTCTCATTGCCGACCTCACCTTCTACTGGGATAAATCAAAAACCTAAAGTTCCGCCAAACGAAAAACTGAACGTTTGTTTCTCATCCAGATCATCAAAAACCAGGGGAAAACCAAAATTGAACTCCATGGGAATCATTTGGAACAACTGCGGGACTACCAGTTCCAGCCCAAAACCCACCGAGACCCGATAAGGACCATCATCAACTATGCCGCTGTCGCAGAATAATTTCCCGTAAATTGTCTCCTCAAACAAAGGGTGCGTCAACTCGGTGCCGGCTAAAACGAGATAATCACTGCCGATGGGATCCATTCCTCGGCCGGCCCGGGGACTGACGCCGCGATACCGGAACCCTCGGATGGAGGTTTCCCCGCCCGCATAAAATCTCTCGAAAACCGGGGCATCACCGATGATTTGACTGCCCAGCAAGCGCGCCGCCCAAATGGTCTTGCGCTCCGCCAGGTCCATATAGACGGTGTGATACAGGGTTCCCCCGGCGCTTACTGAGGCAAAATCAAAATCGCCGCCCACAGCCCCGACCTCTTCCCAACTGGTCTTGATTTTATAGCCTTCCGTGGGCCGAAACCGCCGGTCGGTGGTATCTCGGCCGACACCAAACGAAACACTGGTGAGGAAATTGTCACCTTTGACATCGATAACATCCTGCGGAGCGATATAAATAATCCCGGAAGTGTGATCTTGCGGAATACGATAGCCGCGATCCAGCCGGCTGACATTGATATTCTCCCCGCGCAGCGTAACATCCGTGCTCCAATCGTTCTCAAAACGACGACCCAGAGTCAGATTTCCTCCTTCGCGTTTTTCCAGGTAGGATTCCCGCCAGCGACGAAAGAGAAAAACGCTGGTATCCAGGTAATAGGGCTGATCAAAAAGATAAGGTTCATAAAAACGGATTCGTCCCTGGGTAACCTCGGTACCGGGCTGGAAATTAAACTGCAATAATTGGCCGGCCCCGGTAAATGACTGGCCGTGCAAAAACTCTTCCAGGCTCTTCGGCCATTTGCCGGCGTCATAATTTCGCTGCTCGATTAAAAACTGGCCGATAATTCCGCTGTCAGTATCAACCCCGACGCCAAAAGTCATCAAGCCGGTTCTGCCTTCCGTTACTTCCACTAAGGCATCGCGCTCCTGTTCGGCATTGCCGACCGGGGATACATTCAGACTCTCAAAATAACCCTCGCCCAGCAGTCGCGTACGCGCGCGTTCCATGGCACTGGTATCGTACAATCCGCCCGGCAGGAAATCATAACGGTTAAAAACCCGGCGGACGACTTTATCCTTAGTTTTGGTATTGCCCTGTACGATAATCTCGCCCAGGTTGTATTTGAGGTTTTCCTTGATTTTAAAAACCACATCCACCTCGCCCTCCTGCTCGGTAAATCGCGGCTCAATAGCCACACGGGTATAGATGTAGCCCTCTTTGCCATAAGCCCGCTCTATCGCCCGCTGGGCCAAAATACGCTGGGCGCCGGTAAAGACCTGGCCGGGTTGCAGCTTAAGATCGCCCATCAGTTGTTCCTGGGAAATATCCTTGTTTCCCTCAAAAATCAGTTGAGCTACCTTATAGCGCCGGCCCTCATCAATGTTAAAAACGACGACGACCCGGGTGCGGGCTTCGTTGAACTTCGTTTCCCAAAATACCCGGGCATCGAGAAAACCTTCATCCTGATAATAACTTTCCAGCATCAGCCGATCCTGTTCCAACTGCTCATAATCCAATTTGCCCTTGCTGAAAATGAGTAAATAAGCCTTGGTTTTTACCTTACCGCGGAGCTTATAGTCGGGTTTTTGATCATTACCCTGAAATTTCACTTTTTTAACCCTGAGCCTGGGGCCTTCGACAACCTGATAGACAACCGCTTTTTCCCGTTCGAGAAGCTCTTCATCCACTGTTACCTTAACCTGGTAATAACCCTTATCCTGATAAACCTGAATGATATTCTCCAGCCCCCGGTTAATAAGATAGCGATCCAGAAAATCACCCGCTTCAAATTTTAAACCCTTGAGTAGTTTTTTGGTCTTGATATGCTTATTGCCCAAAATATTCATCGAGGCGATCCGAGAATTTTCCGTAACTTCAAAAATTAAGTTCGCCTCAGTATCGACAAACTCGGCATGCCAGTTGGCGGAATAAATCTGGGGCATCAGGACAACCCGCCGGGCATCTTCGCCGGCCATTTTTTCGTCGAAAACGGCGCCCGGCCGACTGCGAATATGGGATATAATCTCGCTGGCGGAAACCGAATTGTTGCCTGTAATAATCACTTCCCTGATTATCCTAACCGGGGCGGGCGCTTTCACCGCCGGCAGATCGGCGGCTATTAATTTAACGCTGCCGATCATTAAAAAGAATGACGTCAGCAAACTGAAAAACAACCGGCTGCCCGCGGAGCGAGAATGCACCACCCATAATATAAAGTTCAGATAAAGTTTCTCCCTTTCCCGGCTCGCCTGATTACCCATGCGATTATTTATCCTATTCAATATGCAGATTATGATATATCAAAAGGCTCACTCATCGTCGCTTTAGCTAAGTTTTCAAAGCGGGTCCACGCCGAATGCCACATCAGATTCACCGTACCGGTAGGACCGTTTCGCTGTTTGGCCACGATCAGCTCCGCCTGGTGAGTTTTTTCGTATCCCGGTTCGTTGTGGTAATAGTCTTCCCGATGCATCAAAACAACCACATCGGCATCCTGTTCGATGCTGCCGCTTTCCCGCAAATCGCTCATTCTCGGCCGATGTCCTTCGCGGCCTTCCGGCGCCCGGTTCAATTGCGACATCACGATAACCGGAACATTAAGCTCCCGTGCCAGCGCCTTTAAATGCCGCGAGATAATCGCCACCTCCTGCTGCCGTGACTCGGCGCCGGGACAGTACATTAGCTGCAGATAATCGACAACCACCAGTTGGATATCATGTTTGATTTTGAGCCGACGCGCCTTGGCTCGCAGCTCCAGCGGCGTCAGGCCGGGACTGTCATCTATATAGATTAATGAGTGGGAAAGCTCATCAGCGGTATCCGCGAGTATCTTATAATCAGAATCGTTTAGAAAACCTCGCCGTAATGCGTGTGAATCAATATGCCCCCTGCCGCACAACATCCTTTCCGCCAGTTGCTGCGCACCCATCTCCAGGGAAAAAATTGCCGCCGGCAGTTTATTGTCCGCTCCGACATGCTCGGCGATGTTCAGACCCAAAGCGGTTTTACCCATGCTGGGCCGGCCGGCGATGACGATCATTTCACCCGCCTGCAAACCGCTGGTCAGTTCATCCAGTTCCAAAAAACCGGTCGCCAGACCGGTAATGCCCGTGCCGCGGCTTTGGATCAGCTCGTAAACCTTGCTGATAACCTCTTTCATCGAGATCATCTGGCTGGTAATCTTCTGCTCCGTTACCTCGAAGATTCTGCGTTCCGCCTCTTCCAGGGCCTCAGCGACGTCGCCGCGCTGCTCATAGGCCTGGTTGCCGATCTCGCTGGCCGCACTAATCAATGACCGCAGCATGTATTTATCACGTACGATCCGGGCATAATATACCGCGTTGACCGCCGATGGTACACTCTCGGCGATACTGACCATATAATCCACCCCGCCGACCTGCTCCAGACAGCCCTGCCGCTCCAGCTCATCCCGTAAAAGCACCAGATCGACGGGCTTATTTTCCTCGTACAGTTTAATCAAAGCCTGAAAAATAATACGATGATCCTGCTGATAGAAATAATCCGCCTGCAAAACCGGGATTATCTCCCCAATGCAATCCTTGTCCAGGACCATTGATCCCAGGGTGCACATTTCCGCTTCCAGTGATTGCGGCGGGATCCGCCCCAGCAGCGCGGCATCGGCAGAAGTAATTCTAGCCGTCGCTGGCGGTGGATTCTGATTGTTCTGGTTGTCCGTCACCAGCTTGCTCCTCCGGGCGAACTATCTCCATCTTTACGCTGGCTTCGATATCTTCGCCATAGTGGAGCTTGACCTCGTAACTGCCCAGCATACGGAAATGTTCGCTCATCACCACATGTTTGGCCTGAACTTCGAAACCTTTTTCGCGCAACGCCGCGGCGATATCCTCCTGACCCACGGAGCCGAAGAGATTACCTTTTTCGTTGGCCCGGGCGCTGAGGCTGATTTCGGCTCCTTCGACCTTCTGGGCCGCCTTCTTCACCTCCTCCAGGGCTAAACGCCGCTGCTCCGCCCGCTGCGCTCGTTCTTCTTCGATAGCCTTGATATTAGCTTCGGTCGGCTGGACCGCCAGTCTTTGCGGCAGAAGGTAATTGCGGGCATAACCGCTCTTGACCTCCACCACATCGCCAAAGTGGCCCAGCTTGGGAATATCCGCATGTAGAAGCAACTTCATCCTGACATACTCCTTTGAAGGTTAAATATCCAAACCTTTACTATTATTTTGCTCACCGGAAAAAAGTACGAAAGTACTCAGCTCGAGAAAATTCTTATCCTTTGCCGGTCCGCCGGACCCGCCGGCGGAAATTATCAGCTCGCATAAGGCAGCAGCGCCATATAGCGGGCCCGCTTAATCGCCAACTGGGCCTTACGCTGACAGCCGGAACAATTACCGCTGCGTTTGCGGGAGAATATCTTGCCCCGCTGGGTCAGCAGTTTTTGCAGGCTTTCCACATTCTTGTAATCGATGTACCTGGTCTTTTCCCGGCAATACCGGCATTCGGTGCGCTCCCGCACCGTTTTGACTCTTCTGGGTTTTCTAACTACTGCCACTTAAACCTCCATCGGTTCCAACCAACAATTGCGTTGTGTAACATCCTTATCCGAATTTAATCCAGCCGTCGCCGCAAGCAACACAATTTCGGACGACAGCGACGTTTAACTAGTTCGTTCTCCAGGGCGCATTTTAACCCTAAAACGGAATATCATCATCCGGCGGAGCCGCCTGGTTATTATCCACTCCCGCGGACGCCGGGCTGCTTACCGACGATTGATCCTGCTGGAAATCTACAAACTGAAAATTCTCCACTGTAATCCGGTGTTTGGAGCGTTTGGTGCCGTCCTGTGCCTCCCACTGATCGAATGACAAGCGTCCTTCGATCATCAGCGGTCGGCCCTTGCGACAATACTTGCTGATGGTTTCCGCCAATCGGCCGTAGGCCCGGCAGTCGATAAAACAAACCTCATCTTTTTGTTGGCCGTCGCCGGTCTTGAATCGGCGATTGGTGGCCAGGCCGAATTCCACCACCGGCGTCTGACTGGGTAAATAGGTTAGCTGCGGATCACGTGTCAGGTTACCCAACATAATTACTCTATTAAAACTTGCCATAATTTACGCTCCTTAAACCGGTCTGCTCCGCAGCACTGCATCAATGCCGGCTCAACTGTACGTTTCATCAGAATATATCAGTAAACCCGGCAACAAGAAATCATCGTCACTGTTTTTACTTTAACATTTCCTCCTCGCCATCCAGGAAGACATCGGGAACAGTCTCTTCCGACTCTTCCTCTGCTTCTTCAATAAACTTTTCCTCTTCCAGATCATTATCTTGCTTATCCAGCTCTTCTTCCAGGTCATCCGGTGATGCTTTTATCTCCGGGCGATCCTTTTCGGCACGCATCGCCGGTGTGGGGGCATGAATTTCTTCTTCGCTCAAATGATCCGCCCGCAAAACCAGCACCCGTACGATGGTTTCGCTTCGCTGGACATCGCGCTCAATATTCTCAATCGCCCCGGGCAATGCCCGGAAGTAACACAGGATATAAGTACCTCGTTTACACGGACCGATGGGATAACACAACCGCCGCTCGTCCCATTTATTGATGACGATAATCTCTGCGTCACTGCGCTGCAAAACCGTATTGACCGCCGCCGTCACCCCATCCCAATCGGTGGCCGCTAGCGCCGAATCAACGAGAAACATTGCTTCGTATATGCGTTTTTCCTTGCTGACCAAAAAACACCTCCTGTACATTGCCCTGTACTATAACTTAAATATATCCCGGCTAACGCCGTCAATTAACCGTGCTTTTCCGGGAAATCTACTCGCCTCTGTCATCATAATCCAGTTTATCCGTCCGGTTAAAAGCTTGCCGCCTGGGCCGCTGTTCATACTTCTGGTTTTTCCTTTTCGCTCTTGTTAGCTTCACTTTCTCGGCCCTCCGTCCGATTGTAGCGAGTCATGGCTTCGTCAATCCCAAGATTAATCCAGCACTCCACCGCGTCAGCCGACGTCTTCAGGGCCTGCTCGATTATCAGCCGCTCCGGCGGGGCGAAATCACCCAGCACATGGCTGATCGCATCCACCGCTCCTGCCGGTCCGATTCCTATTCTCATCCGGGAAAAATCCTGCGTACCCAGTTTTTCCTGGATATCCTTCAGGCCGTTATGGCCGCCTGCGGAACCGCCCCGCCGCAGCCGAAGCTGACCGGTCGGCAGCGCCATATCATCCACCACCACCAATAAATCATCCAGTACCAGCTTATAAAAATTCACAGCCTCGGCGACGCTGCTGCCGCTGTTATTCATGAATGTCTGCGGTTTAAGCAGCACCACCGATTCCCGGCCCTGTACTCCGGCGCCGCAAAGGCCGTGGTGGCGGCGCTTTTTCAGCTCGATTGCCCAACGGCGCCCCAGCAGGTCCACCAGACTAAAGCCAATATTATGACGATTGCTTTGGTATTCTTTTCCGGGATTGCCCAATCCCACTATCAGCTTCATCCGGTCCTCGGTCTCGACAACAAATCCCGCCCTCATGCATCTCATAGCGATATCGGCGGACATCCTGAGGGCTTTATTTACTCTTTAGTCTTTTCTTTCTTTCTCTTCTTTCTCTTCCTTCTCTTCCTTCTCGCGGGCTATAATTTCAGGTTCTGCCTTTTCTTCCGTGGTTGCCGCGACTTCTTCAACTTCCTCCATCTTCATCCGCACCGTCGCTACCACTGCTTTGGGATCCGTTATCAATTTGGTTCCTTCCGGCAGATCCAGATCACCGGCTAATATTGACTGGCCGATCGCCAGATCGTTGACTTTGACCCGAATTCTCTCTGGTATATTGGTAACCAGACACTCCAGTTCCACATCCGCCCGCTGCTGCTCCAGTACCCCGCCTTCCGCAATCCCTGCGGCTGTTCCTCTCAATTCCAGGGCTACCGCCACTTGAACTCTTTCGTCGAGATATACTCGCGTCAAGTCCACGTGAACAATCTTATCCCCTAAATGGTCATACTGCACCTCTTTGACCAGATACTGCGACTGATTACCCTCCAGTTCCAATCCCAGCAGCCGGTGATGATGCTGTAATTCCAGAGCCAGATCGTGATAATTCAATAGTACGGGTATCACTTCCTCTTTATGTCCATAGATAACCGCCGGGACCAGCCCTTCCTTGCGTTGCCGGCGGGCCGCTCGCGTTCCCGCCTGTTCCCGCCGTTGTGCCTTAAGAACCAATGTTTCCGCCATTATTACCTCTCTTGTTTTTTCTCAAAAATAGCACTGATTGACTTATAATTATGTATCCGGGATATCGCCTCTCCTAAAAGTTTGGAGACAGTCAGCACCTTTAGTTTTTTTAACTGCTGGGCTTCGGCTTTCAAGGTGAGGGTATCGGTAATAACCACCTCATCTATCGGTGCCTGCATCAGCCGTTCCACCGCCGGCCCGGCGAAAATCCCATGGGTCGCCGCCACCCGGACGCTTCTGGCCCCCTGTTCCTTTACCAGATGAGCTGCCGAGCAGATTGTTCCCGCGGTGGTTATCATATCATCGAACATCAAGACGTCTTTGCCCTTGACCTCACCGATGATTCGCTTGGCATCTACTTCGCCGCTCGTTATCCGGCGTTTGTCTATTACCGCCAGGTCGCCTCTCAAATCCTGGGCATAGATATTCGCCTTCTTGACATTACCCACGTCCGGCGAGACCACCACCATGTTCGGCAGTTCCAGCTTGCGGAAATAATCCGCCAGCACCGGTTCCGCCGTCAGATGATCGACGGGAATATCAAAAAAACCCTGCACCTGCTCCGCGTGCAGGTCGATAGCCAGCAGCCGATCCACCTTGGCGGTGGTCAGCAGATTCGCTACCAGTTTGGCGCTGATCGGCGTTCTGCCTTCGCTTTTGCGGTCCTGGCGGGCATAGCCGAAATAGGGCATTACCGCCGTTATTCTTTTGGCTGAGGCTCGGTGCAGACAATCGATAAATATCAGCAGTTCCATCAGATTGGTATCCACCGGCGTACCCGTCGGCTGCACGATAAAACAGTCCCGCCCGCGGACGTCGTCATCGACCCGCACCAGCTTTTCCCCGTCGGGAAACTGCTCGATCCTGGCGCGCCCCATGGGAACACCCATATATTCGCAGATCTTATGGGTCAGCTCCGGATTGGCGCTGCCGCTGAATACCCGCAAATTATTTTCTACTGTGGCTGCCATAATTTTATTACTTCTAAAAAAACCAAACTACCCGGCCAGGACTCGAACCTGGAATGCGAGTACCAAAAACTCGTGTGTTACCAATTACACCACCGGGTAATGTATTGTGCTAACGAACTTTTCCGGCAATTTTATTAATTCAGACACTGCGTCTTACAATTAAAATCACGTTGTCCGGCTCATTTAAAAAACCGGACAGAGCATCGCGAGCCTTTCCCGGTTCTGATCGGTCGCGGTGGGGCTTAAGCAGCCCCTGCTGGACCCTGCCGGAGGCCGGAGCTGGACACGCCGCGTGCTTCCAGCCCCTCGCACTGCCAGGTGCTACCCCGTGCGGCAAGGTAATTGGGAATTATAGCTATCAGTACAGCTAACTGCAATGTTTTTTTGCTAAATTATATCTTCTTGATTTACAAAGAGTTATAGCGGCATATCTTTTACGCGACCCGTTACCTGGCCAAAAATTTTTCTCGTCCGCCGCGGCAATATACTCAATTATCACCATTTAGGTTGAAAAATTTCTAAACTTGACGTTTTTTTTCTTGAAAAACTGCTCGCGGTATATAAATTGTTATCATCTTGTACGATAAATCTATAAGTTATACACTGAAAATGTTCTTTACGCATTACGTCAGGAAACCAGGTGCCCTTATTTGAAAGGAAAGCCAGATGAAAGCCCAAAACCCTCGTAAAATGACCTTGTTTATCATTCTTACTACATTGGTTTTTTTCTATGGCGTCGGCGTCTGCCAGGCCCAGGAATGGCAACGCAAAGGAAAAGGAGAATTTTTCGGCGCGTATCAATATATGAACGGCGACGATACTCACGCCCACGAAAGCACTATAACTGTGGATGATTCCTCTCTTTTTGGTTTTGGGGCTGGTTACAATCTGACGGACCATTTCAATCTCAACACGGATTTTCTCTTTGGCTCCACTGATATCAAGCTAGGTACTGATGAAGTTCTTAAAGCAAATGCCGATATTTTCGCCTGGGATGTCAACTTGGATTATAACATCCTGAAAGAACGCTTTACCCCCTTTGCCACCGCTGGCCTCGGGTTGATGAACTTTAGCGGCAATATTTACAGCTTTAATTTTAACGAGACGGATTTCTCCTATAACTTTGGCGCCGGCCTGCGCTGGGATGTCGCTAAAAATATTTTCTTAAAGGCGATGTATCGCTGGACATTCACGAAGTTGGAAGGTACTGATGACCAAATCCTGCTGGAGGGATTAACCGTTTATATCGGTATTCTTTTCTGACCTTGGCGGCGTCTAGGTTTTTCGCAGAATTGCTCCTTTGCGTTTTTTAACCTTCGCTTATTTCACGGCTTGATTGGCTTCGATTACCGACGGCGTAGCGATACCTTTTTCGCCGGCCGGCATCTGATAGCCCAGAACATGGGAAATCGCTTCGATGCTCCGCCCCGTGGCTCCGCGGGAATCAATAATCACCTGTTGAGCACTTCGGCCCATCGACCAGGCCCTATCCGTATCCTGCAAAAGCCGGCCGATTACTTGCGTAAGCTGAGCCTCGCCGGCCACGATTTCTATCGCCTGCCGGGCGACCAGCAGTTTGACCGTTTCCGCAAAATTTTCCGTATAGGGTCCGACAACAATCGCCTTACCCAGCCCCGCCGCCTCTATCATATCCGACCCGCCCATCGGCACCAGCGACCTGCCGACAAACGCCACCCTGGCTAAACTGTAGAATTTCCTCAGATCCCCCATCGTATCACCCAATATCACCGCGGTATCATCATCCGGCTTTACCTTATATAACCCCTGCTTGACAGCGCCGTAGCGGACCAGGTGATGCCCGCCCTCCGTAATCAGCCGGGCCACCTCATCGAACCGTTCCGGCTTGCGCGGCACAATCACCAGCCGCAGGGCCTCCAGACCGCTTTGGCGGCGTAGTTGCCCAAAACTATCAAGGATGATTTTTTCCTCTCCCGGCCCGGTACTGCCCGCCACCCATACCAGTTGCCGCTCATTAATTTTTAACTGCTCCGCCAGTTCATCCGTGCCCGCCGCTTTATCGCCGATTTCTGCGGTGTCATACTTTAACGAACCGACTACCTGCACCCGCTGAGCCGGCGTCCCCAGTTGGACAAATCGCCGGGCGTACTCTTCATCCTGCGTCAGCACCAGCCGCAGCCGGCGGAACATCCCCCGCACCAGAGGCGCCACCCGCTTGAGTCGCGGATACCCTTTACCGCTGCTTATCCGCCCGTTCGCCACCACCACCGCTATCTGCTGCCTTTCTGCCTCCGCCAGAAAATTCGGCCACAACTCCAATTCCATCAATATGCATAACTGCGGATGTACCCGCCGCAGGCCTCGCTTTACTGCTCCCGAAAAATCCAGCGGAAAGAAAAACACCCGATGCCGCTCACCGTATAATTTCTTCGCACGCGATATCCCCGTATCGGTCGTGCTGCTGATCACAATTTCATATTCAGGCAGCACCCGCAGAAATTCCTTTACCAGGCTGCCGATCGCGTTGATCTCACCCACACTGACCGCGTGTATCCAGATGCATGGCCGATCATTACAGCGCCGCGGCACATACCCCAGCCGCTCTTTCCAACCCGCCCGATATCTGCCCTGCGCCGCCATTCGGTACAGCCACCACGGCGAAATCAATATAAGCAGCAAACCATAAATAATATCCAGCAAAAAACAAATCACATCCATTTTTCCATTGAACACTGTCTGATCGTACAGTTACCCGTACCGTTGCTATTTTGGAGCAAAAGCTGAATTGCGGCAAGGATAAATTTCACCCTTACCGATAATCACCAAAGACAGATTCACCCCCAGCTTAAAAAAAGGGGCCTCCCGTTCCAGTCGAACGAAGTAGGCCCATATCAGCGTCGGCAGCCCATCAGCACTTAAAATCTGCCGATGCGGGCGTCGACAAACATATCCTGTCAGCCATGACGATTTTTCCGGCGGTCCGATTCTCCCGGCTCGTTGCCCGTTGCCGACCCTGCCGGCGCCCAGCCGGTGCGGGGAGCAATCGGATTTATTGGCTCGCTTGTGACCAAGCGCTTGTCTTCAGACGGAGCCTCTCGCCCAAGCGAAAGGCTCCCTTATATCGAGGTCGAAGCGTATCCATAGTTTTAGGCCCGGGATGTAACCTGGCTCAGCGCATCGGCATTCGAGATCGCTTACTCTCTCCCTCCGGAAAACAGAAATCCGGAACAAAATCCATGATCTCAAATAAACATCCCCGTCAGCCTCAGGATCGAACCGAAGTAACCTCGTTTATTTGGCTGTTAAAACTTAAAATATAAATCCACCGAAAGCAAATCGCCGGACCGGTTTTTGGAATATTTTTTATAAACTTCACTATAATAAGAAGATACGGTCCAATAATTTCTTCGCTTTATTTTATCGTTTCCCCGCCTTTATCGCGACGGCCGGGTATAATTTGGCTATTTTACTGTTATAAATTACCTATCCGGATATACTGCCGCAATGATTACTTTTTTGCTTTCGGTAATAATCATTTCGTTGTCCGGGGTATTGGCTCCGGGTCCGATTACCGCCGTTGCCCTCGCTGCCGGCAGCCGTCGGCCGCACGCCGGCGCGCTCCTTGCCCTGGGGCATGCCGCCGTGGAATTACCCCTGATTTTCTTAATCCTGGCCGGCATCGGCAAATTACTCGCCCACGAGCATACCCGCCTGCTAATCGGCGCCGCGGGCGGATTTTGCCTATTGATAATGGCGGCTCAGATGATTCGCAGCCTGCTTCGCGGTGATAATACGTCTAAATCCGACATGCACAGGACCCCTTTCGTAAGCGGTGTTATCCTTTCCGTCGGCAATCCTTATTTTCTGCTTTGGTGGGCGACGGTGGGTATGGCGCTGGCGAGCCGGGCCTGGCATTTGGGCGCTTTAGCCTTCGGCTTATTTGCCCTGGTCCACTGGCTCTGCGATCTGGTTTGGCTGGAGATTCTTTCCTGGACCAGTTTCAAAGGTACGAAATTTTGGGGCAGGTCGGCGCAAAAAATTGTGCTGGTGATATGTTCAATAGCGCTTTTATTTTTCGGGTCGATGTTCCTCTACGACGCCGCCCGAAAATTCATCCAGCTTTTTTGAAAAGCTGTCTGCCCCCCGCCGAACATCGACAAAAATTTCACTTCAGTCCCAGCACATCAAACATACTGTACAGTCCCGGCTTTTGCTCTGCCAGCCATTTCGCCGCCGTCAGTGCCCCCTGCGCGAGAGTATCCCGACTGTGCATATCGTGCCGCAGTTCCACCGTCTCCCCCAGCGCCGCGAAAATCACCCGGTGCTCCCCCACCGTATCGCCCGCCCGGACCGCGTGCATCCCGATGGTCTTCCCCTGCCGTTGTGCCCCCCTGCCTTCCCGCCCGTGTACCAGGCAGTTTGGCCAATCCCACCCTTTCACCTTCGCCATCCGCCGGGCCAGCTCCAGCGCCGTGCCGCTGGGTGCATCCTGCTTGAACCGATGATGCGTCTCGACCACCTCGATATCGTAATCCTCATTCAATATTGCCGCCGCCTCCGCCGCCAGCTTAAACAACAGATTCACTCCCAGACTCATATTCGCCGCCCGCAGCACTGCTGTTTTTTTCGCCGCCGCCTGCAGCAGCTCTTCCTGCTGCCCGGACAATCCTGTCGTCCCCGTCACTAGAGCCACCTTATTTGCCGCGGCGTATTTCAGCCATTTTTCCGTCCCCGCCGGCGTGGAAAAATCAATCAGCACCTCCGGCTTAGTCCCTGCCCCCGGCTCATCGGTTATCGTTACGCCAATCTCACCGATCTGCGCCACTGTGCCGGCGTCCTCGCCAAGCTGCGGATAGCCTTTCTGCTCCAGCGCCGCCACCACCTCGAACTCTTTCGCTTCTATCGCCAGGGCGATTATTCGCCTGCCCATTCGCCCACCCGCCCCGCTCACCGCAACTTTCAACATCCTTCTCACCTTCTTACTCTTCCCCTTTCCCTTCCAACCTTCTAACTTTCTCACTTTCAAACTTTCTTACTTTTCACGCCTCCAGTGCTTTTAGCACTGCGTTAATATCATTTTCTATCTCGGTCGGCCGATTGGAAAACTCGCCCTGTTCTTCCCGGTGATAGCGAACGGTTACCTCCGGGTCCTTTAATTGATGCCCCGTCAGGATGCACACCACCGTTTCGTCCGCCTTAATCACTCCCTGCTGCCGCAGCAGCTTCAGCCCTGCCACCGACGCCCCCGACGCTGGCTCGCACCCCAGCCCGTATCGCCCCACCGCCGCCTTGGCGTCCTTAATCTTCTCGTCCGACACCTCCCGCACCACCCCCCGGCAGACCTCCAGACTCCGCAGACACTTCTTCAGATTCACCGGCCGGGATATCTCGATCGCCGACGCGATAGTCTTCGGCCGATACCCGCTTTCGTTTAACTTTTGATAGTAGGCGTCAATTCGCGACATATCCACATCGCCGCCGTTGAACCGCAGCCCCTGATTTTCATAAAGATCGAACAGGGTATTAGCCCCGGTCGCGTTGATAATCGCCAGCCGCGGCACCCGCTTTATCAACCCCAACTGCTTCAGCTCCATAAACGCCTTGCCGAACGCGCTGCTGTTGCCCAGGTTGCCCCCCGGCACCACCACCCAGTCCGGCTCCTTCCAGCGCAATCCCTCCAGCACCCGGTACATAATCGCCTTCTGCCCCTCCAGCCGAAACGGGTTCAGCGAGTTCACCAGGTACAACTTCGACTGCCGGCACACCTCCTGCACCTGCCGCATGCAGTCGTCAAAATCACCTTTAATCTGAATCGTCTGCGCCCCGTAATCCAGCGCCTGACTGAGCTTGCCGAACGCTATTTTGCCTGAGCCGATCAGCACCGAGCATTTCATCCCGCAGGCATGCGCGTACAGTGCCAGCGACGCCGACGTATTCCCTGTCGATGCGCAGATTACATGCTCCACTCCCACCATCCGGGCATGGCTCAGTGCCGCCGCCATCCCGTTATCCTTGAACGATCCACTGGGATTGAGTCCCTCGTACTGCAGGTATAGCTTCCCGCTGTTGACGCCGGCGTACTGACCCACCTGGTCATTCTGCTGCAACACCGTTTGGCCTTCCCCGATAGTCACGCAATATTTCTTTTCGCAGAACGGCAATAACTCCCGAAACCGCCACACCCCCGAAAAATTCAGCGGTTTTTCGCGTTTACCCCACCGCCGTTCGAACCACGCCAGCTCGCTGGGGTGCTTCATCTGGTCCCAGTCATACCACACATCCAGCAGATCCCCGCACCGCGGGCAGGCGAACAGTATCTCGTCCACCCCGTAGCTCGCCGCGCATTTCGGATTGATACATCGCTGATATTTACTTACACTCATAAACTTTCTTTCTCACCTTCTCACCTTCTTACTTTCTCACTTTCTCACCTTCTTATATACTCCTTAATCACCCCCCGGTCAAGCTTATACCGCCTTCCTTAGAGCGCCGCGAAATCGCACAATATCGTATCGGCAATCGCCCGTGCTTCACGTCTCAACCGAACCCCGCGCTCATCCACCTCCAGCAGTCCCATCTTTTGGCAGCGCCCTATCGGCTCCGCAAACAGCCGCTCGATATCAAAACCTGTAATCCGGCCATATTCCCCCCGCTCAATTCCCCGCGTTCGCCGCAGCATCAGCACCGCCGCCTCGCACGCTATTTCCTCTGCGCTGAGCTTGACGCTCTCCGCTGCGGCACTGGCGCCCTGTTCCACTGCTGCCAGGTACCCCACCGTATCCTTTACATTACTCCAGCGTCTGCCCCCCCAATACGAACTCGCCCCCGGCCCGATCCCCAGGTATTCTTTACCCGACCAGTATGCCAGGTTATGTTGGCACTCGTAACCCTGGCGGGCGAAATTCGATATCTCGTACTGCTTAATCTGCGCCCCCTCCAGGATATCGATCGTCGCCTCGTACATCTGCCGTTGGACCTCCTCCTCCACCTCCTGAACCTCGCCTTCCTCCTTTTGTCGATACAGCTTCGTCCCTTCTTCATAGCTCAGACTGTACGCCGAAACATGCTCTGGCTTCAATTCAACTATTTTCTGCACGTTCTTTTGCCAATCCTCTACTTGCGTACCTGGCAGACCGAATATCACGTCCAGACTGATATTCTCGAACCCTGCTCGTCGCCCCTGCTCATACGCCTCGTAAACCTTATCCGCCTTATACCCCCTGCCCAAATAGTTTAGCTCGCTATTGGTCAGCGACTGCGCTCCGATGGACAGCCGGTTCACCCCCACCTCCCGCAGCCGCCGCAGCATCTCGTAATCCACCTGGCCGGGATTGACTTCTACGGTAAACTCTTGGGATATACCTACTCGCTGGGTCACCGCTTGCAGAAACTCTGTCAGTTTTTCCGTCCCCAGACAACTGGGACTGCCCCCGCCGACATAAATCGTTTTCACCTGTTCTACTGTTCTACTGCTCCCCTGCTCTCGCGCAGCGTCCCCCTCCAGTTCCTTTAGCATCGCCCCCAGCACACGCCCCACGTCCTCGCCGGCTATCGGCACGGAGTAGAACCCGCAGTAATCGCACTTCCTGCGGCAAAACGGGATATGGATATACAGATATTCCGCCCTCTTCTCTTCTTCTTTCACCTGCTCACCTGTTCAACTGCTCTCCTGCTCTCGCGCAGCGCCGCCTTCCCACCTTTTTTATCTCGTCGAAGCCTTGGCGAAGACGGACCCACTTTCTTACTTTCTCACTTTCTTATTTTTCAGCCAGCCTTCCAGATTTCGGGCCAGGATTTCCACGCGTCGTTTTTGCATAATATGTTCTGCTATCCCCGGCTGGACTTTTAGTTTCACCATCGCCTTTTCTACTCGTTCCCAGAGTTTATCTTCCTTGGTGCTATCCTTCTCCAGGTACAGTTCCGTCACCAGCTCCTGTAATTTCTGCAGCATGATCGCGTCGAGATTCTCATAATAGTTCTCAATAACCTTCTGCTGATATTTACTGTATTCTTTCGCCATGGTCTCCCGCTCTGGTTAACTATCGCACGATTTTTTTACATTGAACGTTGAACTTTGAACCTTGAACTATCTTATCATTGAACGTTGAACGTTAAACTTTGAACTATCTTACCGTTGAACCTTGAACAAAACGAAAAAACTCTTTTAACTTTTAACTGTAACTTTTAATTTTACCTTTCCTGCCGTGCCAGCGCCCGTAGCGGCAGGTCGTGGCAGGTTAATTTTTAATTTCAAACCATTCGCTTTTCATCCCAAGTTTAATTTCTCTATTCTTAAAATTATTCATTATTCATTATTCATTTTAATCTATAGCTTATATTTCCCCCGGAACTCCTCCGCCGGGTATTTCTCGTTGTTCCGCTTCATCTTTTCATAGAACGCCTCGCTCAAATCCACCCCCAGCGCCATCGCCAGGTTCAGTAGATAACAAAAGACATCCGCCATCTCCGCCCGAATCAAGGCCATTTCCTGCGGATCGTCAACTATCTGCCGCGACTCTTTTTCATCGATCCATAGGAAGTGCTCCATCAGCTCCCCCAGCTCCACCGCCATCCCCATCGCCAGGTTCTTCGGCGAATGAAACTGCTGCCACTCGCGCTCATCCACGAACCGGGCCAGGTGGTCCTTCAGCTCTTTAATGGTTGTTTTCTGGTCCATCTTCACCACTTTTATCGATACCGGGGTTATTGCTCGCCTTGTCGCCGGTGCCGCTCCCCGGCGATTCTACCGGCTTGGGCTGGAGCATCAATGGGCCGATATCCTTGTGTCGGGGATGCTTCTCCAGCCATTTGCGAATCACCGGGTACACCTCCTTCGCCGCGTACCTGCCGATGACCAGGTCGTTATGGCCGTAGTCGTTATGGTCGGAATTGACCCTGCCGAACAGGTCGAACTGCTTGTCTTTGCTGGCAATCTGCCGGTAGGCGTAGCGGACCGCACCGGTCGATGCCATATTATCCACGGTCCCCGCGATCAAGCAGGTCGGCGTGGTAATCTGGGCCAGGCACGCGGTGTAATCGACCTTCTCGTCCAGCGACTTGAAGCGTTCCGTCCGCACCATGTTCAGCAATTGCTTGAACTGGCTGGGCGAGATCTCTTCCTCCGCCATCAGGAACATCAGCCGCAGCACCCCTTCGCTGATGTTATCCTTATTATAAAACAGCTTATCCATCGGCGTGCCCATATCGCCGAAGATTACCCCCAGCGTAGCCGGTGAGCTGCTGCCCATAATCTTTGAGCCGATCCCCAGGGCGGTCTGCGAGTCCAGCAGGAACTGCATCGGGGCGCTCAGCGGGGCGAAGACCACCACCGGCACACCCAGGCCCACGAAACTGTTCACGCCCGTCTGCTCCGCCGGCGTGGTTTCCAGATAGGCGCACATAATCATCCCGCCCATGGAATGGCCGATCCAGTGCACCTGGTTATGCTGCGTCTGCTGCTTGACGAACCGGATCGCGGCCGGTACATCATATTTGATGTGATTGTCCACCGACCAGTCGAGCATTTTCAGATCCGACAACCGCTTCTGCAGGGTCGCCAACACCTGCGGATTAAAATTGAATCGCCCGGCCCGGCGTAAAAAGCTGTTTAACGGCTGACTGCTGGGCGTAGCACCCCGCAGCGACAGCGACCACACGTCATAGCCGTTCTGGGCCAGATAACGCGGCAGCGATACGCTCTTGTCCAGGTCCCAGAACAAAAGGTTATACCCCAGCCCGTGGCAGATGATGACCGGGTCCTTGTCACTGTCATCCGCCAACTGTGCCGGGCGATACCGCCGCAGGGCCAGATTTATCCCGTCATCAGTCTGGGTATAAAAATAATCAATAATCAGCCCCCCTTTGCCCATCGGCATCTGACAGCCCGCCGTCAGTATCGCCGCCAGGAGTACCGCCGCCCAAAACCCATTCCATCGTGCTGGCTTTTTTCGCATAATTTCATCCCTACTGCCTGGTAGTTTGCCGCAGTGGCAAAATACCTCATATATCGGGATTAACTTTCGCAGATTATTTTATCGAAACTTGCCCTCCAACAGGGCCTTACAACAATATTGGAATAAAATACCGGTTCGATAAAACCACCGAACCTTACATAAAAACTCCTATGAGCCTAAAGGCCCTGTCGCCGCATCTGGGCCAATGTTGCTCAAGAAAAAAGTACGAAAGTACTATCGGGGATTTACCATCTTAAACGCTCATCCGTACCACGAGTTCGCTAGACTTGATTATAATCCCAAAATCTTCCCCCTTTGGCAAGTGCCTATTTCGCCCGCATCCGGGACCTTGCCGGCCCCGGGTCATGAATCTCTCGACCTGTAAAAGTCTTACTTTTTTTTCTGCCAGGCTCGCGGCTTACGGTTAAGGTCGTCGTAATCGCCGCCCGGTTGTAATTCCAGGGCCTGCACGAAGAACGGCCCGAAAGGCTGGTATTTGTCTTTGACAGATTTGTAGTATTCCGCTGTCTGTTCCTGGGTGTCGAAATCCGCCAACAAGACGCAATTATTCGTCCCGCGCTCAAATTCCACCACACAATGTTTTTTGGTGTTCACTCCGCAGGACGATCCGGTTTTGTCTTTAGCGGACTTATGATATTGGGCCACTGCTTCCTCATCGTGGAATCTGGCCAACGTCTCGCCTTTGCCATGTTCAAATTTTATAATACGATACATCGCTTTGTCCTTTCCGGCATCGTCTCTGGATAGTATCCGCTCGCCCAAATATACGGCGCCAGCGGGTCTAAAAGACCCATAGTCTTAAAAATGGCTTGGGATAATCCTAATCTGATGCTGCTCATATTAAACGTTTTGGCTATCCCGACACATCGGGACCAAGCCTTCCATTTCATTAATTATATCAGAATCTTCCTCCAATTACAATCATTCAAAATCTGATTTCACCGATTTTGCCGTTTTATATCACTTATAATCCAAATTCTTGCCCTTAAAAACGCCGTTGGCCTGCGATTTGGACACACCTAAACCTTCACTCCCGACAAAAATCAGGTTTTCCGCGTTTTTTAGCCTTGCCGCCCTCAACCAAACCCAAAAAAGTGATCTCTTATCTATCCGAAAGATACCAGGCAATAACCTTTTTCGCGGATTGCAATCCGAATTTTTCCGGCTTAAGCTCTTCTTTCGGCTTAAACATCACTTCCTGGACGTCGTCCTGGGCCTTGACTTGCTCGAGATTGGCGACCTGGCAGGCAAAAACCAGATCGACCGTGGAATAAACCACCCCCGCGAACTCGTAAGTGTTAGGCAGCGAAAAGAGATATCGACTGGCGAGGATTTCCAGGTCCAGCTCTTCCTTAATCTCCCGCTGGAGGGCGGCTTCGGCTGATTCCCGGTAATCGACGAACCCGCCGGGCAGGTCCCAGGCGCCGCCGGCGGGGTCGTGCTTGCGGACAGTTATCAGCAGCTCTTCTTTAGCGTTAACGATCAAAGCGATAACCGCGGCGGCGGTATTGAAATAAAACTTAAACTGACACTTTTCACATTGATACTTCTTGGTGTCCCTCAAGTAAAGGCTGCGGCTCCCGCAGCGGGGACAATACTGGAAATTCGCCCGGTTTTTATCCGCGGCGGCCCAGTTTGATTGATTATCCGGCTGATTCATCCGACACTCCTTTCACGAGAATTATAACCGATTAGCCAGCCTGGATTAAAGACGAAAGTCCGACGCAATGAAGCGGAAAAAAAGTGGAAATTCGACGGTAAAAAGTTGGTAAAAAGTGGTGAAAAGTGCGAAAAAACGGGTCAAAACTGCGCAAAAAGGGCGCAAAACATGGTGAAAAATGTACATATTCTGCCGCTTTTTAACGGATTTTAAGCAATTTCTTAGTAAAATCCCCGGGTTTTTAAGGAAAATGAAGGAAAATTACCGGGTTTTTTGGCGTTAAGATAGGCAACAATAATAAATGTTCATAGTTCAAGGTTCAAAGATTTAAGAGAAGAAAGTTTTTTCACAGAGCCGCGGACTTCGGCGAGCTCGACTCGACTGAGCTCGTCGAAGTCAGTCGAGCCGAGAACACCCAGTCAAAGAACACAGAAATTATTATCCGCAGATGGCCGCAGACGACCGCAGATGAAATAATTAAGGAACATGGTCCAGCCGACGAAAACAGCCGACAACAAATGATATTTTAACGCCGTGCTAATAAATAATCTATTTAACCGCGAATAGACGCGAATAAACGCGAAGCAAGGAAATATTTAACCGCTAATAAACGCCAATAAACGCGAAGCATAAAATACCTCCTCCACTTAGGGCACAGAGAACTCAGACTTCGGCTAGCTCGGCGAGGCTGGAAGAAGCACGAAGTAAAAGATAAAGACAAGAATTGTTAACGGGATTAACCCGTCTTCGCCATGGCTACGACGTAGCAGGCCCTTCTTCGCTATTCAGCTTCGCGTAAAGCTACGCAGAAACCAGCTACGACGCGGCAGGCCCGGCGAAGGATCGCACACAATCCCGTCGGTCGTCTTGACGGATAATAAATACTTTTTTTCTCCCGCAAAGACGCAAAGGCGCAAAGGAAAGAGTTAAGAATTCCAGACAGGATTATCAGGATTTAATAAATAAAAAGAGATATAATAAACTCCTAAATAAATATTGCTTAAATTTGAAGTACCATTTTTCCATCTTTAATCCCATAATATAATAACCGCTGATGAGTTGAAATATCTCACCAGATGTGTTAAACTATTCAGAGATAAGACAGATTTAAGATGTCATGAGAAAATGATAGACTATAGTAGAGCATAATATCCTATTCATCTTAAATGATAATGTTTGTCTAACAATATCAAATAATAATGTGCAAAATAATACATAATATCTAATTTGATTTCTTACTAAGGATATATCACGAAATGGCAACAATAAAACCCATTTTAAAAAGTATTACTAAAACACAAAAATATATTCAATCATTATTTAACCAAACACAATCACTAAACAAAGCCCTGCTTCATGTCTCCCAAGAATCTTCTTATACTCATACAATACTTAAAAAATATGATAATTGGAATAAACTTTTCATCGGACAATTAAAACAGATATTCGATCAATACAACATCAAAGATATTATCGGAAAAGTTGATGAAGATAACGCATGGTTATTATCACTTGGATGGCCGCCGCTTATGCATGCCCCAGCTAATTCTGCAAGCCGTTTGCATAAACATTGTGCCAAAATAGAGCCAATATTGATACAAAAGGAAGTCGACGAATCTATCTTGGGATTTTATAATGCCAATCTAATTCGTAATGAAATACTAAAATGCTGGGAGGCAAAACAATTTTTAAATAACAGAATTCACATACTTCGTAGTGCTATTGAAGCACATATTAATTCTAATTATACTTTAAGTATACCAGCCTTGCTTCCACAGTTAGAAGGAATTATAGCAGAAAATTTTAAACATAAAGGATTTTTGAACGGAGAAACATACCATAAATACCTAAAACAAATCATACCAGAAGAAAGGACGGGCTTTAATCGTCTTTTTAGAAGAATAATATTTGAGTATATTTTAAAAAATTTCGTACATGGCCAACCTATAGTATTTGACCTGAATCGCCATGCTATTCTTCATGGAGCAGATGTAAATTATTCCCAACCAACAACCTCTTTAAAAGCAATTCTGATTATTGATTTTGTTATTAATCAAATCAGGTTTGTTTCACTTGACCATTCGAATATGTACCACCGATGTGGGTGCTACATAGCAATCAAGAGTCAAAAGCCGCGCAAAATATATTCTTCTGAATATGATGCAAGGGATGACGGCAAAAAACCTTGCAAAAGATGCTGTAGACATAAATATAACGATTAAATATGTTAGATATGAAAATATTTGCATACGCGGGAACATTTAACAAAAGATTATTGGACGAATTCGCCATAAGCAGACAAATATTGAAGACGAAACCGGAACAACTCGCCCACTGCGTCATAATACTGCATGAGGTGACAGAGAAACTTCGCAAGGAAAAGATAGAGAGTTTTGTATAGATCAATCGGAGCAAATGGATATGATGGACGATACTTCGGTTAAATTCACTATACTAGACCATATTGACGGAATCAAGGTAATGGGAGATGTGTTTTCTAAACCTGATAACGAATACTGGGCACTTTTATGCTTACGAGATGGTCTTAGATTTTTGAACAGTCAAGTTAAAAAGTGTGAAGACATCGTTAAGCAACGGGATAATTCATCAAAGGCCAATGTTTTTTGTTTTGGCAATGATCCAATATTAAGAGATATACCAAAAACCTTGATAACATGTGCGTTTCACTGGTATGCCATTTCAGCATATCAATACGTTAGAACGGTTGGAATGATTGCATATAAAGAAATTAGGTACGTTAATGACTATATCAGAATAGTTATTCCAGATGTTCTTTCGTTTCGGGATAAAGTTGCGGCACATTTTGCATGGACTAAGAGTGATAGCAGAGATAACAAAGCTGAGCGGATGATAAGTATAATGCCACAAATTACTTTACAAGATGGATCTTTCTTTGTAGGATCATGGAAGCTAACTTCTAAAAGTAGCGAAGAAACCACTAATTCTGAAAATATAAAGCCTTGGAGTATCACGAAAACACACAAATATTTGTGCAATCGATATTGGCCAACCGAGGCCTTCTGACGAGGCACCAAACCCACACTTGCTGCTAAAGTAAAATCAGAGATTGCTTCGGATTTGCCTCGCAATAATATCTCTAGGGGAATTTACGGTTGCTGAGGCGTTCGTAGGCTTCGATATAAATCTGGCGGGTTTTTTGCACCACATCGTCGGGCAACGTAACGCCCGGCGGGCGTTTGTTGAAATTAATCGATTCCAGATAGTTCCTGACGAACTGTTTGTCGTAGCTATCCTGGTCCCGGCCAACCTGGTATTTGTCGGCGGGCCAGAAGCGTGAAGAGTCCGGGGTGAGAATCTCGTCAATCAAAATTATCTCGTCGCTATCATAACCCCACTCGAATTTGGTGTCGGCAAGGATGATCCCCCGGCTGGCGGCGTACTCGCTGGCCCGGACGTAAATCTCGATGCTCTTCTCGCTGACGAAACGAGCGGCGTCCGAACCGATGATGTCTTTCATCTGCGCGACGCTGATATTCTCATCGTGCTCGCCCAATTCAGCCTTGGTGGCAGGGGTGAAAATCGGCTGAGAGAGTTTTTGGCATTGTTTTAAGCCGGGGGGCAATTTGTGGCCGATGATCGTACCCTTTTCCTGGTACTCCTTCCAGCCGGAGCCGGCGAGGTAGCCGCGGACGACACATTCCACCGGCAAAACGCGGGTCTTCTTGACCAACATACTGCGTTTTTCCAGTTGCGGGGCGAAGTCGGCAAACGGCGGGCCGAAATCGGAAACTTCTGAACTGATAAGGTGGTTCTTGACGTCCTTCACGGCGGTTTTGAGCCAGTCCAGCCAGAAGAGGGTAATCTGGGTGAGAACCTTGCCCTTGTCGGGAATGCCGTTGGCCATTATCACGTCGAAGGCACTGATGCGGTCGGTGGCGACGATCAGGAGCTTGTCCCGGAGGTCGTAGATGTCGCGGACTTTGCCGCGGCGAGGGGATAAGCCGGCGATATCGGTCTGCATGATTGTCTGATTTTCAGCCATGATACCTCCTTACGATTCAAGATACCGCGTGGGCAACAAGTTGCCCACCCTACCCTCTAGATTATTCGGTGGTGACTTCGGCGGGTTGTTTTTTGCCGACGTAAACCATCATGGCCCGCGGGCATTTTTCCTGAACTTGCAGGCGAATATCCCGCGGGGCGTATTTGTTATAGTCAATGACCGCCAGGTTCTGCTGAATCTGGAACATATTGGGCGCGAGCTTGGCACACAGGCCGCAGCCGACGCAGCCGACCTGGCAATAGGAGCGGACCTCTTTAGCACTATCCCGCGAGGCGCAGGCGATGACCAGCATCGACTCCTCCACCATGGGCAGCAGCTCAATCAACTGGCGGGGGCAGGCCTTGACGCAGGCACCGCAGCCGACACATTTATCGTAATCGACAACGGCTAAGCCGTCAACCATCTCAATGGCATTGAATTGGCAGGCGGCATGGCAGTCGCCGTAACCCAGGCAGCCGTAAGGGCAGCCCATGGCGCCGGCGACCATCTGAGCCTCATTACAGGTCGGTACACCAAAGTAGCGGGCAGGATTAATCTTGTCCTTTTGATGAGCGGAGCAATGGACGACGGCCCGCAAAGGAGCAGAGGCAGCGGCCTCAATGCCGAGGATGGCGGCAATTTGTTTGACAACGGCATCGCCGCCCGGGCCGCATTTGCCCATTAAGCCGTGATCCTTAGCAACCGCCTCGGCGTAAGCGCTGCAGCCGGCTAAACCGCAGCCGCCGCAATTGGCGCCCGGCAAAACGTTAAGCAGAGCCGCCACTATCGGGTCCTGCTCCACCTTCAGCCGACTGTGGGCTATATTAAGGATGATCACAAAAATAAAACCCACCACCAATAAGGTAATACCCGCTAAGGCAACGGCGGTAATGTTAACGGCGGACAGCATCGGTAATATTGTCAAAATGTTAGTCATCTTTTCGTTATTTCAGTGTTCTATCGTTTTTTAGTACTGGTCTTATCCCTTAATCATGCCGGAAAAACCCATAAAGGCTAAGGTCATTATCGCCGCGGTAATCAGGGTAATGCCCGCACCCCGCAAGGACTGAGGCACGTCAGCCCAGGCGAGATTCTCCCGGATTCCACCCATCATGCAGATAACCAGGGTAAAACCCAAGCCGCCGCCGAAGCCGGCGACAATCGCCTCCAAAAAATTGTAGCCCCACAGGTCGATAAAGAGGCACGAGCCCAAAATCGCACAGTTGGTGGTAATCAGGGGCAGGAAAATACCGAAACTATCATACAAGGACGGAAAAAACTTTCTAACGTACATCTCCACCAGTTGCACCATGCTGGCGATGACCATGATGAAGGCGATATATTTCAGATACGGCATATTTACCGCGGGATTCATCAGGACCAGGTTGTTAATCACCCAGGTCAGGGCGGCGCTGAGGGTCATGACGAAGGTTACGGCACAACCCATACCGAAGGCCATGTCAATCCGGCGGGAGACCCCGATATAAGGACAGATGCCCAGGAACTTGGTCAGCACCAGATTATTGACCAGGGCGATGGATATAAAAACGATGGCTAAGTGGCCGATAATGTTACCGGTATTCATGATAATTTCTCATTTTCGGCGGGTAAGGTCTTTCCCGCGGTTATTTTTTCCGGAAAAAGTGATTACTCAAGCCCAGGAGGATGCCCAGAGTTAAAAAGGCACCGGCGGGCAGTTTCATCACATTCCACTTTTCAAATCCAGCCGGCATGATTATGTATCCCCAAATCGCGCCGTCGGCTAAGATTTCCCGGATCACGCCCAAGACACACAGGCCAAAGGTAAAACCAATTCCCATGCCCAAGGCGTCGGTAAAACTGACCCAAATGCCTTTGCGACTGCCGCAGGCCTCGGCCCGGCCGATGATGATACAGTTGACGATAATCAGCGGGACATAAGGGCCGAGCGTCTCGCTCATCCGCGGCAGATAAGCCTGCAACAGCAGGTCCGCGATGGTTACAAAAGCGGCGATCGTCAGGGTAAACATCAAAATCCGCAGATGCCCTTGAAGCAGATGCCGCATCAGGGAGACCACGACGTTGGAACAAACCAGCACAAAGGTGGTAGCGACCCCCATGGTCAGGGCCGGCTGCAGAGCGGCGGTCACCGCTAACGTGGGACACATCCCCAATAGCTGGCGGAAAACCGGACTCTCCTCCCATAAGCCCCGAACAAAATGCGTCGCTGCCTCGCTGGAACCAATCGCTTTCATTTTATTCCATACCTTGTAACTGGTATCTTGTCTTTTTGACTAATTAGCTTGTTTTACCCGTTCGCGTAAGGCACTTACCGCGTCATTGACAATCTGAGTAACGGCGGCGGAGCTGATGGTGGCGCCGGAAATACCCACAATCTCCTGCTCGGAGGTGACGGGAGTGCCGAACTTTATCACCATGAGTCGGCGCTCTCCGACGAGGTGATTCGCAAACTGGCGGCGGAATTCCTGAGCCTTGATTTTATCACCGAAGCCGGGGGTCTCATTGCTCTTAAGGACGGCGATGCCTAAAAGCTTGTCCAGCTTGTCATTCATCGCTACCAGTAAAATAATCTTATCGGCGAAACCGCTGCCGGCGGCCTCGATGGCGTAGCCGGCGGGATTGCCCGCGGGGTCTTGGGCGGTGTAATACAAAACCGTTTTGCCGTCCGGCGAGGGGATGGTGGCAAAGGAGCTGTCTTCACCCAGCAGGGCCTTTAATTCGCGGTCCAGTTTCTGGCGGGCATTATCGGCAATCCGGCCTTCAAGGGTGCCATTAACCACCGCTACCAACAGGCCAAATACCAGCGACGAAACCATTACCAGCCAGGATTGTTTGAGAAATTTAACCAGCACGGACATGACCTCCCAAAGGCGTGGGCCTGGTCAAAAGATCCAACAACGGCGTCATACCGTTCATCAATAAAACCGCGTACATAACCCCTTCAGGGTAGCCGCCCAACAGGCGAATCAGCATAACCAATACGCCCACCCCAATGCCAAAGATAATTCGGCCGCGATTAGCCAGCGGGCAGGTTACCGGGTCGGTAGCGATAAAAAACGCGCCCATCATCAGTCCACCGCCGAAGAGATGGACCAGCGGATGAGCGTAAACCGCCGAATTCGACCACCAGGCGATGGTGGCAATCAAACCGGCAGAACCCAATACCGCAACCGGTATGTGCCAGGTGATGGTCCTGCGCAACAGTAAAAAAACCCCGCCAATCAGCCAGCAGATGGCTGAGGTCTCCCCCATCGAGCCGCTCGTCCGGCCGAGAAACATATTTTCAATACCCTGGTTTACCTCATAGGGCGTGGCTTTGAGGTTGGCAGGTATATCGGCGTTGGCACGGTCCTTGATGGGCTGCTTGGCCAGGGCTAACGGCGTGGGCTGACTGGTCGCCTGAACCTGCTGAGGTTCGTTGGGCGAGGTTTCACTGGCGGGTGCTACCCAGTTGGTCATCATGGTTCCAAAGCAGGCCATCAGAAAGGCCCGGCCCACCATCGCCGGGTTGAAGATGTTGCTGCCCAATCCGCCGAAGAGCATCTTGCCCACAATCACGGCAACAATGACCCCGACCGCAGCGGCCCAGGCGGGTATCGTCGAGGGCAGCGACAGGGCCAAAATAAGGGCGGTAATGATAACACTACCGTCACCGATGGTCAGGGGCCTTTTCCGCAGCCAATTAAATACCGCTTCACTCGCCAGGGCAACCACAAGCGAGGTTACTAAAACCATCACCGCCGACAGACGGAAGAAATAAATCGCGGCGGCCACCGCCGGGACGCAACCGATCACCACCTCAAACATTATCCGCCTGCTGGTGGCTGATTCCAGCACATGCGGACTGGATGAAACCAGCAAAACCTTTTTCCCCGTTTCTTTCTGCTCTATCTCGGCCATCAAGTAATTACCAATTCTTCAATTTTAATCCTATAGTGAATAATTCTACCGCCTCATTATCCTTTTTTGGCCTGATTGGCCAGTCTCTTGCCCGACTTGATATACTGTACTAAAGGTATCTTGGCGGGGCAAACAAAAGCACAACAGCCGCACTCGATGCAGGCGAAAAGATCGTATTCTCGTGCCCTATCCAGATCGCGGGCCTTGATCGCATGGGCGATCCGGGTGGGAACCAGCCTGAGGGGGCAGTTATCCACGCAGCGACTACAGCGGATACAAGGCGTTTCCTGCATCAGCCGCACTTCCCGTCGGCTAAGAACGGTAACTCCGCTGGTTCCTTTAAGTATCGGTAAATTTAAGATGGCCGCTGCATTGCCCATCATCGGTCCGCCGAGTAGGACCTTTTCCGCATCATCGGTAAGCCCACCGCAATAATCAATCAAATCCGAGAGCAACATACCGATGGGGACGCGATAATTACCAGGTTTTACCACCCCATCGCCACTTACCGAGACGATCCGCTCAGTGAGCGGGCGTTTTTCCCGGCAGGCAAACGCGATGGCAGCGGCGGTACCCACGTTAACCACCACAACTGCCACATCCAGCGGCAGGCCGCCGGTGGGAACCGCCCTATCCAGCACCGCTTTTACTAATTGTCTTTCGCCGCCCTGCGGATATTTTGTCCGACATATCGCCAGTTGTAAATTGGGCCGGTTTTTGACTTCCATAAAAATACTGTTTATCGCCTGCGGCTTATTATCCTCGATGGCGATAATACCCTTATTTGCCCCGGCGGCCCGCATGGCTAGCTCCAGGCCTGCCAATATCGGGCCGGGCGATTCCATCATCAGCCGATTGTCGCTCGTCAGGTAAGGCTCGCACTCGCAGCCGTTTAGAATAACGGTATCCACCGGTTTTTTCGGGTTGGCCGTAAGCTTAACCGCGGTGGGAAAGGCAGCACCACCCATCCCGACAATGCCCGCCTGTCGAATCAGGCTGACTATCTCCTGCGGCACTAAATTTTCGCCATTAGTATCATCTTGCAGACTCTGCCACTGCTGCCGCGGGGCGGGATTTTGGCCTACGGTTATCACTACACTTAGACACTTTTTCCCGCTGGGATGCGGCTGAGGGGAGACGGACTTTACAATACCGTTTGTGGGACTATGCACCGGCGCGGAGATAAAGGCGTCACTATCACCGAGTAACTGGCCAACGGTTACTTCCTGTTTGGCCTGCACTACCGGCTGGCAGGGCGCGCCCAGATGCTGGGACATCGGCACTACCACCTCCTGGCCGGGCTTAAGCTCCACGGTTTCAACCGATAATTGCCAGGATTGGTCCTTACATTGTGGTGGATGCACCCCCCGCAGGAAGGTGAATTTCCGCCTATTTATATTCTTTTCATACGCTATAGAAGGCATATAAATTAACAGTAACTACATTAAATAAATTACTATTTTATCGGTCTAAAACTTCGGCTGGCGGTAAACCATGCCACCTAAAATAGAAGATGCTGTATATTAAGCTATATAAAATAGAAGATGTAGTATTGTTATGCAAACAATATTTTTTAGTTAAAAAGAAATAATATAAGATATAATCATACCGACCGGTCCGTATGCTTAAATGAAACAACCATTTTTTCCGGGTAATGTGATTTATCTGATTTGCTCTTGCCCACACCTTAAATAACAACTAATAATACTTATAATTTGCAGCGAAATAGCTACTTCGTAGATTAATATCCGCATTCTGGAGAGTGATATGGCGGTTCTCATCGGGATAGATGAGGCAGGTTATGGACCAATTCTGGGGCCGCTGGTGGTTTCAGCCGCCGGATTTTCCCTGCCGGAACGGCTTTTAAACCAATCTCTCTGGCAGGTATTGAAAAAATCCGTGCATAAAAAAGCGGCTGGGGGACTTGGCCGGGTGGTCATAAACGACAGCAAAAAACTCCACCGGGGCAAAGGAAATTATCAACTCCTGCAGCGCGGGGTACTGTCGTTTCTGTCCGCCGGCAGCGGCTTAGGCCCCCCCACTACGCTGGCGGAACTGCTGAATCGACTCGAATATAATAATTATACTAAACTGTCAGAATACCCCTGGTACGATAATGTAGCGGGTGATTATCCCTTACGCTATTCGTTAGATGACATTACCATCGCGGCGGGGGCTTTGGCCGCTGACTTGAAAAATCAAGACATGGAGATCGTCGGTTTGTGGTCCCAGCCGGTGATGGTCGGCGAGTTTAACCAGTTGGCGGCTGCCACCAATAATAAAGCGTCCGTCTTATTCACCCGGATTTGCCAGTTTGTCGAGCGCGGCTACCGCAGATTCGGCAAGGAAAACCTTCAGTTCGTTATCGACCGGCAAAGCGGCCGCAGTCACTACCGGACTGTCCTGCAAAGGATGTTCCCCGACCTGCAGCTAAAAATACTAAAAGAGGAAACCTCGGTCAGCAGTTATCACCTGACCGGCCCGGCCGGGGCAATGAAGATTCATTTTCTCGCCCAGGGCGACGACCGGCAACTGCCTATATCACTGGCGTCGATGACCTGTAAATATGTGCGGGAATTATTTATGGAACTGCTCAACAATTATTTTCAAAAACACTGTCCGGGAATCACGGCGACGGCGGGCTATTACACCGATGGCCGGCGATTCCTGGCCGACCTGAAAAAATATAATCTACCGCCGGCCCTCGCCCCACAAAACCTGCTGGTTAGAGAACGCTAATCATCCCCTTAACGTGACCGGGCCGGGCTTAAGCTGTCATCCTTTAATCAGACTCATTATCTCGGATCGGCTGCGGGCATCACGACGGAATACGCCCAGCATGGCTGAGGTTACCATAACACTACCGGGCTTTTTTACCCCACGGATTGTCATGCAGGTATGAGTCGCCTCCATGACCACCGCCACACCGCGGGCATTGAGCTGCTGCATGATAAATTCGGCGATCTGGGTGGTCAGCCGTTCCTGCACCTGGGGCCGGCGGGCAAAAGTTGAAACTATCCGGGCCAGCTTGCTCACCCCGATTACCTTGCCCTCAGGCAGATAGGCTACGTGAGCCTGACCCATAAAAGGCAGTAAATGATGCTCACAAACACTGTAAAAGGGAATATTCTTAAGCAGCACTATCTCGTCGTACTTCTCCGTAAATACTTGTTTGATATGCTGACCGGGATCTTCCGCCAGACCGGAAAAAAGCTCACCATACAGCCTAGCCACCCGTTTGGGGGTCATTTTCAGCCCTTCCCGATCGGGATTTTCACCTACCGCCAGGAGAATTTCGCGTACCGCCTTTTCAATTCTTTCCATATCCACCGATATATCACTCCACTTTCTCTATATTAGAACTGCCCCAGAACGCAAGATGCAGCATTTCTGATGGTAACAATTCCTTCTTTCGCTAATTCCTGCCGCCCAGCAGATATTCCATAACCAGTCGGACGGCGAAACCTGTCGCCCCGACGCTGCGGTAGGGTTTTTCCTTGTCGGTATCCGCCACACCAGCGATATCAAGATGCACCCAGGGAATATCACCGACAAACTCCCGCAAAAAGGCGGCGGCAGTGCAGGCGGCTCCTTCCCGGCCGGCAACGTTTTTCAAATCGGCGATTTTACTCTTCATCTGTTCCAGATACCCCTCGTCACAGGGCAGCGGCCAAACCGTATTGCCGCTCACCTCGCCGGCTTTGCGGACTTTATCCCGCAGAGCGTCGTTATTGCTGAACAGGCCCGCGTAATGCTCCCCCAGCGCAATCACACATCCGCCGGTCAGCGTGGCCATATCGATAATCGCCCGGGGCTTCATCTCGGTCGCGTAGGCAAGGGCATCACAGAGAATCATTCGGCCTTCCGCATCGGTGTTTTGGATTTCGACGGTTTTACCGCTATAGGTGCGGATAATATCGCCTGGGCGATAGCTGGTGTGAGAGGGCAGATTCTCCGCTGCGGGGATTAATCCGACGACATTCAACTTTAGTTTGAGGTCCGCCACGGCAGTCATAATACCCAGCACGGCACAGCCGCCGCTCTTGTCGAACTTCATCGCCTCCATGTTGGCTGACGGTTTGATACTGATTCCACCGCTGTCGAAGGTAATCGCCTTGCCCACCACCGCCAAATCCGGCGGAGCTGACCTATCTCTGCGACCCCAATGTTCTAAAACTATCAGCCGGGGCTTGCTGGCGGAGCCGCTGCCGACCGCCAGGATGCCGTTCATCTTCATAGCCTGGAGCCGGCGCTGGTCGAATATTCGGCATTTCAGGCCAAATTGCCGGGCCAGCTTTTGCGCCTCACGAGCTAAGGTGGGCGGATTGATTTCATTGCCCGGCTGGTTCGCCACCATCCTGGCGCGGTTTTGCGCCTCGGCCAAGGCAATACCCCGGCGGCTTCCCCGCGATAATTTTCCGGCCAAGTTCGCCGCCGGCTCAATCAGCGACACCCGCACCAAGGCTGATTCTTTACCGTTATTATTTTTCTTCGAGATATAATCCTTGAAATTATATCCGCCGGTAATCGCGCCTTCACTGATAGCCTGACCCATTCGTTCGCTGTCGATTTTACCCTCCGCCAGTCCGTGCAGTGCCAGCCCCAGCCGGCCCGCCCCCAGCTTATCCGCCAGCCGAACTGCCGCACCAGCCGCCTGCCGCAAAGTGCCAATGCTCAGTTTCTTCTCCAGACCCAGGCCAACCAGCATAATTCTCCTGCAGGCGACCCTGCCGCTGACATAAAGAACGGCTGTTTCATTAGCCTTTCCCCCAAAATCACCCAATTTTATCAAACCGCTAATCGCCCCGCCCGCCGCCTTATCCAAGTCAACATACCGCTCGGGCAGACGCTTAGTCTGCTGATACATCCCCAAAACCAGCAGATCACCTTTGTACCGGGCTAACTTACAGCATTCGACTTTAATCAATGTCCTTTTAAGTTGCCTTGCCAAAGCTTGTTCTCCTTTCGCTGGGCGGATTATACGCTCAAACCTTATTTTATTTACTATAACATACCGTCCAAAGTCCAATAATCAAATAAAAATTAGCTTTAGCCGAATACGGCGGAAAAACCGGCTGGCCCCTCAATCCTGTTAAACAATGGTGAATGGGCATTTACCCATAAATTAGATTTTTCTCAAAGGCAGCTTTACCCGCCCACCCTGCCAGCCGATAAGAAACATAGCTTGAGCACGACAGGTAAATACCGTCCTTGCGATAAGGAATAAGCCGTCAAAAAATCCACAGAAAATTCAATCTCCACACCGCTGGTGGTAAGGAGATTAAATGCTATATGACGAAAGGAAACGACCATGACAGAACCAGCATACGTTAATGAACACTCGATAGCCACGGTTCGCGACCCGCATGAGCTATTGAGAATATTCGCCGCGGCTGATGATTTACCCACCCTGCCGGAGGTGGTTGTCCGGCTGCAGGCGGTAGTCAATGATCCTTACAGCAGCGCCAAGGACGTTGCGGCCATTATGAAAGATGATCCCGCCATTTCCACTAAGGTCCTGAAAATGGTTAATTCAGTCTTTTATATGCCTACCTGCGGTGAAGAAATAACGCAGCTTCAGCCGGCCATCGCCCGGCTGGGCTTTGTTACCGTGGTAAATATCGCCCTGAGCACCAGCGTATTCAAAGCCTTCAGGCGAATGAAGAAGCCCTTGTTCGACCGGCATGAATTTTGGCGGCACTGTGTCTGTGTGGGCATAACTACCTCTATTTTGCACGATTACTGCCGCGACCACATTGATCAGCGAATCTCACGGGACATGGCTCACTTGAGCGGTATTGTTCATGACATGGGCAAGATTCTTTTTGAGCGTTACGCCTACGACGAGTTTCATCAGGCTCTGAAAAGCGCCCAGGCGGAGGATATCCCCTCCCTGAAAGAGGAAGCCCGCTTTATCGGCATGGGCCACGACGAAGCCGGCGCCTGGCTGGCGAATCACTGGAAACTCGGTCGGGAAATTCAATCGGTCGTCCGCTGGCACCACGACCCGTTATCCTGTCCGGATGTCGAGCTGCAGCCCTTAATAAAACTGGTCCATCTGGCGGATTATATTTGCCATGATCAAAATCTGGGCGACAGCAGTAATCCTTCCGCCAGCTATGATTATCGCGTGCGGGACGAGCTTAATCTCACCCCCGTAAAAATCAGCGAAGTAACTGATATTGTCCTGAATGAAGCGGAAAATTCCGAGATCCTGCTCTCCCTGGCAGAATAAACCTCCCAATCAAAATGAAATCGGTCCGGCAGTTTTAGCTGCCGGGCCGGTTCCCACGAAACAAAGTGGGGAGGATAGACAGGCAGAAACATCAATGTTTCTGCCTTCTTTTTTCTCCCGGCGCCGCGGCAAAAACGCTTGCCTGCTCCCTTATCATGCGATATATTAAAATGAGTTATATATCGTTTGACAGCGGTCGAACCGCATAAGAGTAAAACACTCGACAAACGGCAAAAGGAAACTCGATATGACCCAAAGGTATGATGCGATAGTTATCGGCGCCGGTCCCGGTGGATATGTGGCTGCGCTGCGACTGGCAGCCGGCAAACAACACGTCGCGCTCGTCGAGGCGAAATATCTCGGCGGCACCTGCCTTAATGTCGGCTGTATCCCCAGCAAAACCATCCTGCACACCAGCGAAATCTTCGCGGCGGTGCGGGCGGGCAAAAACTACGGCATTAGCGCCGATAATTTACGGATCGATCTGGCCGCGGTGATAAAACGCAAAAACGACGTGGTAAAAAAACTCACCGGCGGCGTCGATGCCCTCTTGAAGGCCCGTAAAGTTGACACTTACATGGGCACCGGCCGACTCCTCGACCAAAACCGGGTCCAGGTCAAACTTAACAACGGCGATGATGCTACCCTGGAGGCAAATAATATCATCATCGCTACCGGCAGCGAAGCGATGGTACCCGATATATTTCCCCGCCAGCGCGACAAAGTCATGACCAGTACCGAGGTGCTTAACCTGCAGCAATTGCCGTCGTCCATCCTCATCGTCGGCGGGGGATATATCGGCTGTGAGTTCGCTACCTTTTTCAGCGAGCTCGGCGTTAAGGTCACTATGGTGGAGATGCTGGATCGCCTGCTGCCGATGACAGACAAGGAAATCTCCAAAACCCTCACCAAACTATTTACCACCCAAGGACTGGAAATTCATACCGGCGTCGCGGTCGAAAAAATGGAGGTCCAAAACGGCGAGGTCAGAACAACCCTGGCCGAGGGTAAGGTCTGCACTACCAGCCTGGCCCTCATCTGCACCGGCCGAAAACCGCTCAGCAGCGATCTCGGACTGGAACAAGCAGGTGTCAAAACCGAAAAGGGATTTATTAAAATTGATGATCACTGCCGCACTAATGTACCAAATATTTTTGCCATCGGCGATGTAACCGGCAAAGTGCAGTTGGCCCACGTCGCCTCCCGCCAGGCGACGGTAGCTGCCCATACCATTCTCGGCCGGACGGACGCCGAAGACTACCAGGTTGTACCCTCCGCGATTTACACCCATCCGGAGATCGCTTCCGTCGGATTAACTGCCGAACAGGCTGAGCAAAAAGGCATTAAGGTCAAGACCGCTGCCTTTCCCATGCGGGCCAGCGGGATAGCACTCGCCTATGACCAGCCCCATGGCTTCGCTAAAATTATCACCGACCAGGATGATATTATTATCGGCGCTCATTTAATGTGCCCGCACGCCTCCGACCTCATTCAGGAAATCGCGGCCCTGATGAAGGCGGAATGCACCATCCATGAGCTGGAGGCTACGATTCACGGCCATCCGACTTTTTCGGAATCTTTGGCGGAGGCAGCCGGCGCCTTGCTGGGCCGACCCCTGCATAGCCATTAAAGGCAGCTTTTGGGTATATATCTAATGAAGGTGAATTAAATTCTTTTGAGCCGATGCCGCTATGTAGCGTAGAAGTATTATGTTTAATAACAAAAAAGTCGTAGTGATTATGCCCGCCTATAATGCCGCTTTGACCATTCGTCAGACCTACGACGAGGTCATGGCTCAAGGCATTGTGGACGAGGTCATCGTCGTGGACGACGCCAGCAACGATGAAACCTCAGCTATCGCCGCCACTTTGCCCCATACCACCGTCCACACCCATCCCCAAAATCTCGGTTACGGCGCCAACCAGAAAACCTGCTACAAACTGGCCCTGGAGCACCAGGCTGATATCATTATCATGGTCCATCCGGATTATCAATACACGCCCAAGTTGATCCCGGCCATGGCCTCCATTATCGGCAACGAATTATACCCCTGCGTACTGGGTTCCCGCATCCTCGGCGGTTACGCCCTCAAAGGCGGCATGCCCATCTGGAAATATATTTCCAACCGTTTCCTGACCCTGGCGGAAAATCTCCTGCTGGGGGCGAAACTGTCCGAATACCATACCGGCTACCGGGCCTTTTCCCGCAAAATTCTGGAACAACTGCCCCTGGCCGCCAACTCCGATGATTTTGTCTTTGATAATCAGATGCTGGCCCAAATTCTCTGGTTCGGCCATACCATTGCCGAGGTTAGTTGTCCTACCAAATATTTCCCGGAAGCATCCTCGATAAACTTTCGCCGCAGCACCCGCTACGGGTTCGGCTGTTTGTGGGTGGGTCTGCAATTTCGCCTGGCCCGCATGAAGCTGCGGAAATCCGGCTTATTCCCCGATAAAAATGGCTAATATCACGAAAAAGTTTCTACCCGTCGGTATCAGCTTGCTATTAGCGGTAACCACCCTGGTGGTATTCTGGCCCCTGCACCATCATGAGTTTGTCAGCTATGACGACGACGCCTATGTCACCAATAACCGTCATATCCAAGCCGGATTTACCCGGGAAAATATCGTTTGGGCCTTTACCTCCGGTTACGCGAGTAACTGGCATCCCCTGACCTGGCTCAGTCATACGCTCGACTGGCGGCTTTTTGGCAATCACCCCGGCCGGCACCATCTGGTCAACCTGTTTTTCCACCTTATTAATACCTTGTTATTATTTTGGATTCTGCGCTGGACAACAGGCGCCCTTTGGCGCTGCGGCTTCGTTGCCGCCGTTTTTGCTCTCCACCCCCTTCACGTTGAATCCGTCGCCTGGCTGGCGGAACGCAAAGACGTTCTCAGCGGTATGTTCTTTTTGCTTACCATTACCGTTTATCTCCGCTATGTAAAACAATTCCGATTAATCTGGTACCTGCTTACTTTATTAATCTTCGCCCTGGGATTGATGGCCAAGCCCATGCTGGTGACCCTGCCCTTTGTTCTGCTCTTGTTGGACTACTGGCCGCTGCAGCGGTTGTTTCCTGGAACGATAGATACCCCTAAAGCCGGCGGAAAATCGCTTAAATCCCGCCCTCCAAGACCGGCTTTTGCCCGCGTACTCCTGGAGAAAATTCCTTTTCTGGCACTTTCGATAGGTTCGAGCATCGTCACCTACATTGTGCAGCGTCGCGGCGGTTCCGTGGTCCTTACCGATATCATCCCTCTGAACAATCGCGTCGCCAATGCTTTTGCTTCTTACCTGAAATATATCGGGAAAATGTTTTGGCCTGCTCGCCTGGCGGTTTTATATCCGCATCCCCAAAATGCCCTTCCCGTCTGGCAGGTCATGCTGGCCGGCTTAATTCTGGCTATTATCTTTATTGCCGTAATCCGCCTGGCCCGCCGCCGGGGATATCTGCTGGTCGGCTGGCTTTGGTATGTGGGCATGCTCGTGCCGGTCATCGGCCTGGTCCAGGTGGGCCAGCAGGCGCTGGCGGATCGTTATACCTACCTTCCCTCCATCGGCATCTTTATTATCATTGCCTGGAGTCTGGCGGATTGGGCTGATAAACGGCACTATCGCCAAGTGGCCCTGGCCCTGGCGGGATCGGCAGCTATTGCCGCCTTTATCGTAACTACGCACATGCAGCTTAAATACTGGAAAAACAACCTCACCCTCTTCGAACACACCGTGGCGGTTACGAAAAATAATTATATTATGCACGTTAACTATGGCAACGCCCTGGTCGCCCAGGATAAAATTGCCGAGGCCGTCGAACAATATCGAAAATCCATCCGGATTAATCCCTACGGTGATAAGGCCTATAATAATCTGGGAAATATCTGCGAAATCCAAAATAACCTTGACGAAGCGATCCTCTATTATCGCCGGGCCTTAAATATCAATCCCCAAAACAGCCAGACTCAGGCCAATCTGGCTAAAGTTCTCAATTTGCAGGGAAAACGGGAAGAAGCCGTCACTCATTACAAAAAAGCTATTTCCCTCATGAGCGATTCCAGCAATGTTGCTGAGGTGCATTATAGCCTGGCCAATATTTTAAAAAAACTGGACAAACTCGACGAGGCCATCGATTCTTATCGTCAAAGTCTGAAATTAAACCCCAATTATGCCAGTGCCGCGTATAACCTGGGCAACTGCCTACTATTGAAGGACCGGATACCTGAGGCAATCCCCTATTTTGAGCAGGCCCTGCGTCTCGACCCCAACCACATCGGCGCTCGTTACAACCTGGCCAGCGCCCTGAAATCCGAAGGCCAAATCGCCCAGGCTATTGCTCAATATCGCCGGATCGTTCAGACGGATCCCAACGATACCAACACCGCCAATAGTCTAGCCTGGATTTATGCCACCTGTCCCGACCCCGCCTTTCGCGACAGCGGACAGGCGGTAACCCTTGCCCTTCGCGCCGCCGATTTAACCGGGCACAAAAATCCCCTCTTCCTGGATACGTTAGCCGCCGCCTACGCCGCCGCCGGTCAATTTGAGCAGGCGATAAAAATCACTCAACAGGCCCTGGAACTATCCGCCGCTGACAATAATGATGACTTCAAGAACCAGCTAAAAAGCCGTCTGGAACTGTACCAGCAACAGAAACCCTATTATGAACCAGCGGATGTGAAAACCATCATCAAACAATAACGGTTTGTTCGGTGGTTTTATTCCTTCTTCGCCTTGTTCTGGGCGATAATCTGCTGTACCACGTTCGGCGGCACCGGCTCATAATGGCTCAGTTCCATGGAATAGCTGCCCTGCCCACCGGTAACGCTTTTCAGTTGGGAATTATACTGCTGCAGTTCCGCCAGGGGCACCTGGGCTTTGATTACCGTCATATCACCGGGCAGCACATCCTGTCCCTGCACCCTGCCCCGCCGGCTCGCCAGATCACCGGTGATATCGCCGACATTTTCCGACGGTATGGTAACTTCGATATTGACAATCGGTTCGAGCAATGTGGGTTTGCACATCATAAAGGCTTTGCGGAACACCTCTCGACCGGCAATCTGGAAGGCGATATCCTTACTGTCCACCGGGTGCGTTTTGCCGTCAACCAGTGAAACCTTAATATCTACCACGGGGAATCCCGCCAGCACCCCTTCCGCTATCGCCGTCAGGCACCCCTTGTTAACACTGGGCCGAAACGACTGGTCAATGACTCCGCCGAATATTTCGTCGATAAATTCATAACCCGCCCCTCGCTCATTTGGTGCCATATCGATAAAGACCCGGGCAAATTGTCCCGCTCCGCCGGACTGTTTCTTGTGGGTATATTCCACCATTTTGGTGGATGCGGTGATGGTCTCCCGATAGGGGATCAGGGGCGGCCGGGTTATTACTTCCAGTCCCCGTCGGCTCTGCATCCGCGCCAGGGCCACCCGCACATGCAGCTCGCCCATCCCCGAAACCACCTGCTCGTTGGTCTGGCGATCGCGATCTACCTTGAAGGTGGGATCCGACTCCGAGATTTCGCTGAGGGCGCCGGAGATTTTCGTCTCATCGCCCCGGCTTTTCGGCTCAATAGCCAGAGCGTACATCGGAACCGGGAATGCCGGTATTGCCACCCGTCCCGACTCGCGCCCCACATAGACCGTATCCATAATCTTGACATCTTCCAGTTTGGCCAGGGTGACAATATCGCCCGCCTGCGCTTGTTCTATGGGGTTCAGGGTGCTGCCCTGCAGTTTGTTGATATGGCCGCAGCGCATCCCTTTTTTGCCTCCCACCGTCTGCAGCGTGGTTTCACTCTTGACCGTTCCCTGCAGTAGGCGAATGGAGGAATACTTTATATGACTTTTGGGATCGGAGGCGACCCGAAATGCCACCCCCAGCAGTTCACCTGCTGCTTCCGGGGCTATCTCGCTTACCTTTTGCTCTTCACCTTCGCCGCTGACCAATTTCAGTTTAGCGCCGTTTACCGGGCTGGGGCACATCTGGACGATAAAATCGAGCAATTCCGTTATCCCCACCTCGGTCCGGCTGCTGCAGAACAAAATGGGGATGATCGATTGCGCTACCATTGCCTTGGTAAACACCGCCGCGAGTTTATCCGGGGCAATTTCTTCGCCGCCGAGATATTTTTCCATCAATTCTTCATCGGATTCCACGATTGTGTCTATCAGATCGGTATGTGCCTGGGCGGCATCGACAAATGTTCCTGCGCCGCTTTTGGAATTAACACATTCCACTACCCCTGTGCCGTCTTTGGTCGTCAGATTGGCGCAGCGGCATTGCAGCCCGAACGACTCCTGTAAATTTTTGATCAGTCTTTCGATCTCATCTGTGCCGCTATCGATCTTGTTAACCACAATCACGCAGGCCATTCCCCGCTTCTTGGCTGCCTGAAAAAGTTTTCGTGTATTGATCTGGATGCCCGCTGAGGCGCTCACCACGATTACCGCCGTCTCCGCTGCGACCAGGCAGCTCAGGGCGGCGCCGATAAAATCAGGGTAGCCCGGCGTATCGATAATATTGATTTCCTTGCCCTGGTAATTAACATAGGCCACCGCGGAATCTATCGAATGACCCCGCTGTTTTTCCTCGTCATCGGCGTCCAGGATGCTGCTCTTGTCATCGACGCTGCCCAGTCGATTGGTCACGCCCGCCTGGTGCAGAATCGCCTCGCCCAACGATGTTTTACCCGCTCCTGCGTGCCCCAGTAATACAATATTGCGAATATCCGCTATTGCATAGTTAGCCATCAAGACCTCCGCTTGTCTGATTCCGTTAAAAACTACTAATTAATATAACTATTCGCCAACAATATATTTACCTTCCCATGACCATAAACAATTTATTATATCGTTTCCCATTATGCAGGCAAGGGTATTTTCACGGTAATGCATAATTACCCAAATCGACTACCACCCCCTCCGGCGTAAGAAAATCCACATTGTATTTCTGATTATCGATATAGGTAATAATGACCACCGGGCTATCCTGCCAATTGGCGTACCGCATATCATCTGCCCCCGGCCCAGCCAGTTCTTTGCCCCGCCGGCGGTCCGCGTGACAGTGCCACCGCCCCACACCATCCAGGCTGTCTTGTATCATCTCCAGTGTCTCGACGTACTGGTTATCATTATTACTCTGCCTCGGCTGATATTCCTTGAATATTATTTCGTCCTGCCCCAGAAAACACAGCCCCCCTACCTCCGACGCAATCTGCTCCAAATCATGCCGCAATAATTCTCCTATCTGCCGCCGCACTTGCGGTTTTACCAGACTATTCAGCAGCAGATTTATCCGCATTAAATCACCGTAACTCAGTACGTTTTTTTGCCCCGCGAAATCCTCCGCGTAATCATCGATTGCCCCGCGATAGCTCATCGGCCTTTTGGTATGACCCAAATCCGCCAGTTTTTCTTCTATGTGACATATTAATTGCCCACGATTTCGCTCCAGGAGCTTCTCGTCAATCGTCAACAACAGAGTACTATCCCGGATATCGAACCGGTACCCCTGGCGTTTCCGCAGCATTTCCACTCGCGCCTGTAATTTCGCCATCTGCTCCGGGGTTAACTGCTCCGAATACCAGCGGCACTGCATGTACCGGGCGATATTTGTCGGCAGATAGGAAAATTTTTCGCCCCAGAACCGCAGCACCTGACTGGTTTCATCCTCACCCGGCATTTTGCCGACCATATCCCGTGTCTTTTCAAGACCTTCACGCCTGACCAGTTCCGCCAGCGCCGCTATCCGCACCGGCAAATTTTCTCTCTCTGCCATCTGCCCTTCCAGCACCTCTGCCAACGGCTGATCCGCGATTTGTTCAATTGCCTCACTTAACAATTCATTGACTGCCCCGCCACTTGCCTGCTCCTGTGCCAGCGCCTGGACCATATCCCCCAGCACCCGTTTGTCGTTTATCTGCACGAGTAAATCGATTATCTGCCGGCGGAGCTGCTCTTCCTGCGTCTGGAGTAGTGCCGCCCCCAGCCAGACCGCTTCTTCGTCATGATACCTGCCGACTATCACCTCCAGTACCCGTCGGCGGATTACCGGTGAGTGCTGCGGGCTGGCGATCACCCGGCTGAGCTCTTCACCCAATTGCCCCTGCTGATTGGGATCGAGATTGCGGCTTAAGACATTATCGATTACCGCCAGCCGTTGTCTATCCGCCAGCTCACGATTGCCTACCGCCTTTATTAGCCCCTCCGTTGACCAGCTATATCCTCCCTTACTAACACAACCCGCCATTATCAACAGACACGCTGATATCCATCCGCATTCAAAAATGACTTTTCTAATTAATACTGGATTCGCTTGGCGTTGCATTAGATATATATGCTGTTAATTCGAAGATTCAAAATTTTATTGGTACCAGGTTTTTGCCTGCCATCTTTTCGCCGCAGCCCGGGCACGCACCATCGATTAAATTAAACCGGCCGATATGATAGCCCGTCCGCTCGATCAGCAATTCCCCGCATTTATGGCAATAGGTACTCTCGTGACCGAAGCCGGGCATATTACCCACGTAGATATAATGCAGCCCCGCCTGCTTGCCCAGCTCGTACGCTCTGGCCAGGGTCTCCACCGGCGTAGCAGGCGTATCTGTCAACTCGAAATTGGGGTAAAATCTGCTCACATGCCACGGCACCTGCTCCCCTAATTCACCGGCGATAAATTCCGCTATCTGTTTCAGCTCCTCGGCGCTGTCATTTAATCCCGGAATTACCAGCGTCGTCACTTCCAGCCAGATATCGGTTTGCCGGGCGATATGACGCAGGCTCTCCCGCACCGGCTTCAGCGACGCCTGGCACCGCTGATGATAGAAATCTTCCGTAAACGCCTTCAGATCCACGTTGATCGCGTCCAGAAAATCCCTGGCGTACTCCAGCGCCTCGATCGTCATATACCCGTTGCTGACGAACACATTAGCCAGATTTTCCTGCCGGGCCAGTCGGCCGCAATCGGCGCAAAGCTCCATGAACACCGTCGGCTCGGTATAGGTGTACGCGATACTGCCGCATTGGTATGCTTTCGCCTGACTAACAACCTCTTCCGGCGTGACCGAGCCGCCCCGCAACTCTTTTTGCAGACGGGGCGACTGACTTATCTGCCAGTTCTGGCAGAAATCGCACTGAAAATTGCACCCCACCGCCGCAATGGAGAAACTCCGCTGGCCCGGCTGAAAATGAAACAGCGGTTTTTTTTCGATGGGGTCCACCTGTGCCGAGCAGACCGCGTGATAATTCAGGGAGTATAATTTCCCTTCGATATTCCGCCGTACCTGGCATCGGCCCAGCTCGCCCGCCGCGATTCGGCAGCGGAAGTTACATAATTGGCACTGTACCTGCTGATTTTCCAACCCCTTCCACAATACCGCCGGCTGGACTTTTTCGCTCATCGCACTTCCTCCCATCGAATAACCACGGGCAAATGCACTTGTATCCCGCTGGAAATGTCTTTGTCTGACGCGGGATTTTTTTCGCTAACCTTATTATATTCCTCTATTTGGGCTGGTAAAGATATTTTTGCTTGCCAATCCGCCCGGTTACCCTAAAATCTGCTTATTACCTTTTATTATCAATCTTTGTGAAGGAGATAACCGTGCTGGGATATTGGAAATATTTGGAAAAAGGCGACCCGGAAGTTTACCAAATAATCCAGAATGAGGAAAACCGCCAGCAGAACATGCTGGGAATGATTGCCTCGGAGAATCACGCTTCGCCGGCCGTTTTGGTTGCCGCCGGCAGTTGTCTGACCAATAAATACGCCGAGGGCCTGCCGGGCCGCCGTTATTACGGCGGCTGCGAACACATCGACGCCGCGGAAAACCTCGCCATTGAGCGATGCAAGCAGCTATTCGGCTGCGAGCACGCCAATGTCCAGCCCCACAGCGGCACTCAGGCGAACATGGCCGTTTACCTCTCTCTGCTTGAGCCGGGCCAGAATGTCTTGGCCATGAACCTCAGTCACGGCGGACACCTCAGCCACGGTTTTAAGTTAAACTTTAGCGGAAGTTTATACAACTTCATAAGTTACGGCGTCAAACGTGACACCGAGACCATCGACTACGATCAGATTAGCGAGTTGGCCAAAGAGTACAAACCAAAGCTTATTGTTTGCGGCGCCAGTGCCTATCCGCGCTTCATTGATTTTGGCAAGATCGCGGAGATCGCCCATGCCAACGGCGCCCGGGTCATGGCCGACATTGCCCACATTGCCGGCCTGGTCTGCACCGGCCTGCATCCTGATCCCGTCCCGGTCTGCGAATTTGTCACCAGCACCACCCACAAGACGCTCCGCGGTCCGCGGGCCGGTACCGTCATGTGCAAGAAGGAATATGCCAAAAGCATCAATTCTGCTGTCTTTCCCGGCATTCAGGGCGGTCCGCTCTGCCACGTCATTGCCGCCAAGGCTGTCGCCTTTGCCGAGGCCCTCCGCCCGGACTTTAAGCTTTATGCCCAACAGATTATCAACAACTGCCAGGCCCTTGCTGAGGCCCTCTTGAGTAAGGGCTTCCGCCTGTGTACCGGTGGAACCGACAATCATCTGCTTCTGTTGGACCTGCGTCCGTACGATGAAAACCTCTCTGGTGCTGTCGCGGAAACCCGCTTACATGACGCCGGCATCGTTGTCAATAAAAACCTCATTCCCTACGACAACCGCAAGGCCGCCGAGGCCAGCGGCATTCGCATTGGCACCCCTGCCCTTACCACCCGCGGTATGAAAGAAGAGCACATGCGTAAAATCGCCGACTGGATTGACCAGGTTCTTGCCGGCGGTGACGACGAAAAGGTTGTCTCCAACATCCGCAACGAAACCATCGAGTTGTGCCGCCAGTTCCCCATCCCCGGTTAAACTTCCGCACGCGTTGAGTTATTTCCTGACGTGCGATAAAACGCCAATGTCATGGCGACTTCGGCGAGCTTAGTCGAGTCGAGGAGCGCCTGCCGCGACGGGAGCATGCCCGGCGGGCAGCGACGAAGCAATCTCTTGGTTATAAAACCTTGTTAATCATATCTAAATATTCATCTTATTAGATTGACCAGATGGACAAGACGGAGCAAGTGCACTGTATTGATGTGCTCCTATATCAGGGGGACTTTCCTGGGGAATGGGGTTGCCCCAGAAATCTCTGTTGCCGTTTTTTAATACATAGGGGCCTACCGGCAAATCGAGAATTTTGCCGGCCTGGATACAGGGAGAACTTGGCTGAAGATGGTATCCGTTAAGTAAATCCCAGTTAAATCCCAGATTTTCCCCGCCACTGTTGGGGTCAACTACCAGCGGATCGTCCGTTATGCCGCAGGGATCATAAGGCGGATCAATGATGTTGCCGTACCAGACATTGTTGCTGAAGTAGTTGTTAGTACTCGTTGACCAGGTAAAGGTAACGGTCCCGGCAACATAGAAAATGTTATTGTAAAAATGAGTCTCGTCCGGTGCATAGCCGTCACTGTTTTGCTTGAATCTGATTAATTCGATGGGTTCTTTCCTTGTGCCCACATAGATAGTGTTATTGTATATATACGCTCCTTGTACGCCACCGCTGAGATTAAAGGTAGGTGTCCAGTCGCGATCCAGATCATATCCGTCATTCTGGCTGATATTGTAACGGACTATGGTATTTATATTGCCGACCTGCTCATTATCCTCCGGAGGCGACGATGAGATGATGAGCTGAAAACCGCCTTCATTGTCATGACTGTAATTATACTGGATAAGCGTGTTCTTACAATTGCCGTCTGAATTAAAGCCCCAACCCTCAGTGGTTCCACCGCGGCATCGGGAAACTTCGTTAAATTGCATAATAGTGTTATCACTAGACCAGGGATGAATGCCGTTTCCCTGGGAAACAGTGCCTATATTGTCAACACGATTATATTCGATCAGACAGCCGTGGGTTCCATGCGTGGTAATACCGGCGCCGCCGATCTGTTCTACTAAATTATTGCGGATAACCACATTAGTACTGACATGCCAGTTAGTACGGTCATAGCCGGTTCCTCCCTGAATACCTCGGCAGTAGCAATATGCCACGTGACAATCTTCAATTCGCAAATCATCAAATACCGACGGTAGCGCATTGCCTTCATTACGCCAGTAAATGCCGTATCCTGTTTCACTGAAAGTATTGCTATACGGGCCGTTCACATCGTGTACATAAAGATTACGCAGATAAATATGATAAGCTTTGCCGAAGTTATTTATATGGACACGGACACCGGCAATACCAGCCACTTGATGGTCCGCATTAGTAAGTTCGAGATTATTTATTTCCCAGTACTGAACGTTCTCCAGCAATAGTGCTTCCATGACCGTGGGAGTAGCGTCAATGCGCGCTTTAGCGGTACCGCCGTAGATATCGACTATTATCGGAAAGCCCTGTGCTCCGGAACCGTGGGCAACTAATCGGTCGGTGTATTGGGTGCCGGCTTCGAACAGTATTTTGTCACCTGGTCCGAATGTTCTGCTGTTTACCGCGTTTAGACTTTGCCAGGGATGGTCGGGACTCAGGCCATTATTATCATCATTCCCGTTGCTGCTGCTGATATAATAAGTTGTTCCGGAAATACCCCACTTGCTCACAAGCCGCGCACAATCTTGCAGGTTTACCGTTCCATCCATATTTATATCGGCCGGACCTGGCTCGTTATTATCGAGCCAATAATTCGCCAGAATTTGAACATCACCAAGGTCAACGTCATTGTCATCATCTACATCTTCCGGCAGATACTTTTCCGTGGAAAACTGCCGGATTTGGCCTTTCCATATCTGCCCGGTGTTTGCGTTAACTTCATCGACGCGCCAGTAGTAGGTTTTTTTATGGTCCAGGCCGTACGCGTCTGTCCATTTTTCCCCGATCTGTCCCGGCCGTTTTGCCAAAGCGGCTATCTCCGCCGGGCTTAGGATATAGTCATATATGCGGAAATCGTCTATTCTTCCCTCATAGACATCACTGGTTGAATCAGTAGCAGCACCGATGGTAAAGATAGTGATATTGGCCTCGTTGGTTGCGTCGGTTAGTTCTGCTTTGAGCAGGCCGTCACAGTAAATCCGCTGGATGCCGGCGTTGGCATCTTTCAGAAGTGCATAGTGATGCCATTGACCTTTATAGTAGGATTCCGGCGGGCGGGTCCATCTGACCATATCGTAGGCAGGAGCTCCATATCTGAAAGTTATATCTCCCGTGGCGGTAATCGGTTGGGGACATCTAAATACCGTGGCCAGAATGTTGTTACTATCTTTGCCGGTAAAAATATTTTTATTCACGGTATAATCAGCGTCTTCGTCACCTTTTAACCAAAGGCTGAAGGTAATACGGTTTTGCGCATTAGTAAAAACATTCGGTTCATTTTCCAGATCCAGCCGAAATGTTCCATCGAAGTGCAGACAGCCGCTGTTGTCATAACCGCCGTTCGGGTCCCAGCCCGAAGATGAAGTTACCCTGCCCTCGGAATTATGCATTTCATCCGCAGCGGTGCTGCCGGATGTTTCATCAAACTTGTACCACAAGACAGGATCTTTGACCGGCTCAACGGGTGTATAACGAACTGCTCGGCAGGGCAGCATGTTCGGATCAGAGGCAAGATTAACGTCTTCAAAATTATCCCCGAAGTACAGATACCGGGCAGTGGCTGCGGCTTCTGTGCTCTGCCAGGTTAGCTCGCCGTCAAGGGCCTGCCTGGTGGAGCCGTCAACCGGCCAGATCGCTACGGCACAATAGCAGTTGGTAGATATAATGCAACTGAATGCCCATACCCATGCAAACCTTAACTGACATTTCCCGTTTACACGGTTAAAATACATGATTATCTCCCGATGCCATCGATAATTTTACCATAAATCCTGTCGCCGGGTCAAGAATATTCTTATCCGCTGCTTGTTTCCCATCAAATTGCCTGACCATACGGGCCGCTCGGTACGGGAAACTGTGATACTGAACAATCAGCTTTGGGGGTGGGCGAACTACAGGCTATGGACAAGAAAAATATATTTGATTTTTTATTTTTGACTTCTTACCGCCGGTTTTCATACTGTTTGATTAATTATAATTTGTCCCTTGAAATTATCCTGCGCCCTGGATAAAATGCTTTTCATGCTTATCGTTTCCAATAGACTGCCTATCAACATTAAAATAAACGCGGATAATGAATTATCTTATAGCCCCAGTGTCGGCGGCCTGGCTACCGGTCTGGCTTCCTTCAGCAGCTCTTATAAAAGCCGCTGGATTGGTTGGCCCGGAATTGCCGACGACGAGATTACCAAGCGGCAGAAACAGCATATTACCCACGAGCTTCGCCTGAAAAACTGTTTTCCCGTCTTTCTCTCCCGTCAGAATGTGGAAGATTTTTACGAAGGTTTCTGCAACAAGACCATTTGGCCCCTTTTTCATTACTTCCCTTTATATACGGTTTACGAAGACAGTTTTTGGCAGGCTTATAAACGGGTAAACCTTCTTTTTTCTGAGATCATCGTTCAGTCTGCCGAACCCGACGACTACATCTGGATCCACGATTATCAGCTCATGCTGCTGCCCGAATTAGTCCGGAAAAAGCTGCCCCATGCGAAAATCGGCTTTTTTCTCCACATCCCCTTCCCCTCTTTTGAGCTGTTCCGTATCCTGCCCTGGCGCCAGGAAATTATCCGCGGTCTGCTCGGCGCCGACCTGATTGGTTTTCACACCTACGATTATGTCCGCCATTTTCTCAGCAGCGCCTGCCGCATCATGGGTCTCGACCATTCCTTCGGCTCTTTTACCATCGCCAACCGCATTGTCAAGGTTGACGCCTTCCCTATGGGCATCGATTACGAGCGTTATTCCAGGGCCGTTCACAAATCCCGGGTGCAGAAGAACCTCGCCGCCATTCGAAAAAAAATCGGCGACCGAAAGATTGTTGTTTCCATTGACCGCCTGGACTACACCAAGGGGATCGTCCAGCGGCTGGAAGCCTTCCGTATTTTTTTGCGGGAAAATCCCAGGTACAAGGAAAAAGTTACCCTCATTTTGCTGGCGGTGCCCTCCCGTACCGGCGTGGATGATTACCAGGCCTTACGCCAGCAGTTGGAAGGCTTGGTCGGCAGGATCAACGGCGAGCATGGTACCATCGGTTGGGTTCCCGTTTGGTATCTTTATCGCGCCGTCCCCTTTGAAAAACTGGTCAGCCTCTATCACATTGCCGATGTTGCCCTGGTCACTCCTTTGCGCGACGGCATGAACCTGATTGCCAAGGAATTCATTGCCACCAAGACCAACGGCGCCGGCGTCTTGATTTTAAGTGAGATGGCCGGCGCCGCCAGCGAGTTGGGGGAAGCCCTCATTATTAACGCCAACGACAAGGAATCTGTCGCCCGCGCCATCAAGCAGGCCCTGGAGATGCCCCTCGAAGAGCAGGCGCAGCGGAACCAGTTCATGCAGCAGCGGCTGTCCCGATATAACATTACTCGTTGGGCGCACGACTTCATTGATACCCTCACCGAGATAAAAAAGGTCCAGCAGCGAATCTCCATTCACAAGCTCAACGCCCCAGGTCTGAAAAAACTCGCTCTGGATTATCACCAAAGTAAAAATCGTCTGTTGCTTTTGGATTACGACGGCACTCTGGTCAGTTTTGCCGACCGGCCCGAAAAGGCCGGGCCCGACGCCGAGCTTTTAACTCTGCTTGAAATGCTCGCCCGGGATCCTCGGAATAATCTAGTGATTATCAGCGGCAGAGACAGAAATACCCTCCTTCATTGGCTTGGTAGTCTTGATATCTCACTTATCGCTGAGCACGGCGCCTGGATCAAAGGTAAAAACCAGTCCTGGAAAGTTATCGAATCCCTGCATGACGGCTGGAAAGCCACCATTCGTCCCATTCTCGAATTATATTCCGACCGCACGCCCGGCTCCGCCATTGAGGAGAAAGACTTTTCTCTCGTCTGGCACTTTCGCCGCTCCAATCCCGAATTAGCTTATATCCGCAGTCAGGAATTGAAAGACACCATCCTGAACTTCACCACCAATTTAAACATTGGCGTTTACGAGGGCAGTAAAATTATCGAGGTTAAAAATATTCACATCAACAAGGGCCGGGCCGCTCAAATCTGGCTCGAGGACCCAAAATGGGACTTTATCCTTGCCGCCGGTGACGATTACACTGATGAGGACTTATTTTCCGTTTTGCCCGACTACGCTTATTCTATTAAGATCGGCTATAGTATTTCCCATGCGCGATTTAATCTGGACTCGGTCCCGGATTTCAGATTGTTACTCCAGAATTTGGTTGGGAAGCATGAAGATGTTTAATGAATTGTGAGGTGACATGTTAACTCTGGAACACTTTCGCCACATTGTGCCCGACGACGTCTTATCCAAAATTTACGCCAAGGCCCGTACTCTTTACGGCCGGCACATCGTGCACCTTAACGCCACTTATCAGGGCGGCGGCGTCGCGGAAATCCTTTACTCCTTGTCCATGCTCATGAATGACGTCGGCATTGACACCGGCTGGAGAATTCTCCACGGCAGTCAGGATTTTTTCGAGATCACCAAAAGCTTTCACAATGCCCTGCAGGGTGCCGAGTTGACCCTCACCGAGAAAAAACGGCGCTTGTACCAGCAGGTCAACGAAAATTTCTCCCGCTTCACCCATCTCGACCATGATTGTGTTATCATTCACGACCCTCAGCCGCTGGCCCTGATAAAATATTACCGCAAGTGTCAGCCCTGGATTTGGCGCTGTCACATCGATTTGACCAATCCCCACGAGGAGTTATGGGATTTTCTCAAGGGTTTTTTGCTTAAATACGACCAGATGATCGTTTCCAGCGAAAAATATCTCAAGGCGGATTTGCCCATCCACCAGAGGATTATCTACCCTGCCATCAACCCCTTAAGTCCCAAAAATCGTCACCTGGACGACAAAACCATCCTGCGCCACTTAGCCCAGGCCGGCATTCCCACTGACAAGCCCATCATCAGTCAGGTCTCGCGTCTGGACCCGTGGAAAGACCCCGAAGGGGTGATTGAAATCTTCAAAATCATCAGGAAGAACGTCGATTGTCGCCTCATTTTTTGTTACAACGTCGCCAGCGACGACCCGGAAGGCCTGCAAATGTACAAAAAAGTCGTTCGCAAGGCCAACAAGCTGCTGGTCAACCGTGACATCATTTTGGTCGTCGGCAACCAGGAAACGCTCGTCAATGCCATTCAGCGTTATTCGCGGGTTATCATCCAGAAATCCACGCGGGAGGGTTTTTGCCTGGCCGTTACCGAGGCTTTATGGAAAGCCACTCCCGTTGTCGCCTCTAATATCGGTGGTATTCCCGTTCAGATTGAAGACAACAAGAACGGCTTTCTTCTCGACCCGAAGGACTACGAAGGTTTTGCCGCCAAGATTATTTATCTCCTGCAAAATCCCATTGAAGCCCGTCGGCTCGGTTTAGCCGGCAAGGAAACTGTCCGGGAAAATTTCCTCATTACCCGGTTATTGTCTGACTACCTTGACATGCTGATCGCCAACATGATATCCTGACCTGTTCGTCGGCTGTTTTTCCCATTTATCTTCCCCTTTTGTACTTTTCGCACCTTTCACCTTCTTTTCTTCCTCCGACCTCTGACCCCCGACCCCTCTCTTATATTCCCCTTCTTACCTTCTTACCTTCTCACCTTCTCACCTTCTTACCTTCCCACTTTCTTACCTTCCCACCTTCTTAAATTACCCCTTGTGCCATCATCGCCCGTGCCAGTTTGAGAAATCCCGCGATATTGGCGCCGTTGACCAGGTTGCCGGGTGTTCCATATTCTTCTGCCGCGTCTTTCGCCGCCTTATAAATATTAACCATTATCCGCCGCAGTTTCTCCTCGGTTTCTTCGAAGGTCCAGTTAGCCCGCTGGGAATTTTGCGCCATTTCCAGTCCGGAGGTTGCCACGCCGCCGGCGTTTGCTGCCTTGCCCGGTCCGAACGACACCTTATTCTCCAGAAACACCTTTACTGCTTCCGGCGTGCTGGGCATATTAGCTCCCTCACCTACCACGATGCAGCCGTTCTTGACCAGTGACTTTGCCGCCGCCTCGTCTAATTCATTTTGTGTCGCGCTGGGCAGTGCCACATCGCATTTTATCTGCCAGATATCGTTGCAACCTTCGCTATAGCTTGCCGACTTATGTTCATTGACATATTCTCTGATTCGGCCTCGGCGTATCTCCTTAATCTGACGAACGGTATCCAGGTTCACCCCGTCTTTATCGTAGATAAATCCGTTGGAATCTGACATTGCCACCACCTTTGCCCCCAGTTGGCTTGCCTTTTGGTGGGCATATATTGCCACATTTCCCGACCCGGAAATCACCACTGTTTTGTCTTCGAATGATGTCCCTCGGTCTTTGAGTATCTCTTCGCAGAAATAGACCAGTCCGTACCCCGTCGCTTCATTTCGCACCAGGGAGCCGCCCCAATCTAGTCCTTTGCCGGTAAGTACTCCTTCGTACCGTCGTGTCAATCGTCGGTATTGTCCGAACAGGTATCCGATCTCTCGACCGCCCACTCCGATATCTCCTGCCGGCACATCGGTATCCGCTCCGACATGGCGAAACAGACCCGTCATAAAGCTTTGGCAGAAGCGCATCACTTCCGCGTCGGTTTTGCCTTTCGGATCAAAATCTGAGCCGCCTTTGCCCCCGCCCATCATCAGTCCGGTCAGCGAATTTTTGAATATTTGTTCGAACCCTAAAAATTTGATTATTCCCAGGTACACCGACGGATGAAATCGCAGTCCCCCTTTAAACGGTCCCAGTGCCGAGTTAAACTGCACTCGGAATCCCCGGTTGACCTGTACCTTGCCCTTATTATCTTCCCACGGCACTCGAAACATCACCACTTGTTCCGGCTCAACGATCCTTTCCAGCAACGCCGCCTCTTCGAATTCCGGATTTTTTTCGATTATCAGCTTAAGCGACTCCAGCACCTCTTTTACTGCCTGGATGAACTCTGGCTCGCCCGGACTGCGGCGTTTTACCGCCTCCAGAACTCTTTCGATATAATAGTTTGCCATGTTTTCCTTCCTTTTAATTCTCCAATCCGCTCGTTCGTATCTCGGCTGATAATAATCCTTTATATCCTCTATTTAACTTTCACAGATTATTTATCGAATCTTGCCTATTATGCTTCCTTCTTACCTTCCTGCTTTCCCACCTTCTTACCTTCTCACTTTCTCACTTTCTCACCTTTCATACTTTTCACACTTTTCATACCCCATCAGGGCTAATGTCACGCCGGAAAAAAGTAAGAAAGTACACTAATATTTTCCCTGAAATTTTGCAAATACTAAATTTTCTAACTAACTGTATCTGTTTCTTTTTCGAGGACGAATAATCTTGAACTAAATAAATTATTTGTTAAACTAAGGGATTGTTTTTTTGTGTATTTTAGGTTATATTTCTTCTAGTTGCTTTTGTGAATAAAGCCGAAAGTGTATATATCCTGATTTGCCCCGGTGATATACATAAAGACATAAGCCCTTGCTTATAAGATACTTATATAATTTGCCGGCTCAGAGAGAAATAATTCACATATTTGCCTTGCGAGGTTTGAATCGTTCTTTTATGTTTGTTGGTGATAGTTTACCATAACTTGCTAAATGTGATATCACGGAGAATTTATTTTGCCAACCGACAAATTAAGGTTTCACAAAATACCTTCTAATGATACTCAAGCCGCTATTTTGCAGGCCATCCGCGACAACAACTACATCTCCCGTTCTCGGATAGTGGATTTGACTTCCCTCACGCATGCCGTCGTTTCCCGGTCGGTTGCTCTGCTTTTAGAAAAAAATATTATTACGGAATCGCGCCTCGCCGACAAAAACGGTCCGAGAAGAAAAAATGGCGTCAGTTTAAATCCCCAACTGGGATATTGCCTGGCGATTGAATATGGTCCATCCGCTATTGAGGGTGTAATTGTTGACACTGCTTACAATCAGATATCTGCTAAAAATCAAAAAATACCATTGGACACCGCCCCGCAGGATGAAAAAATAAAACATATCATTGCCTTTACGGAGGAGCTGATAAAATGTGCCCCTCACGCCAATGGTCAATGTCTCGGCCTGGCCGTCATTGACCCCGGGGTAATTGACGAAAAAAGCAACATCGCCTTAATGTCCTCTATTATGCAAAATTGGCAAAACGTCCCTATTGTTGACATCTTTCAAAAACACTTTCGCCTGCCGGTTATGCTTTTAAACAGCAGCATTGCTAAAATCAAAGCGGTTGATCGCATTGAGCTGAACGGCGCCTCGAAAAATATCGCTTATATTGAATATGGTGATGGCATTTCCTGTGGTTTAAAACTGGAAGGAAATTACATTCATGGTCACACTCAGCTTGCCGGTGAGCTGGGTCACTTGCGGGTAACCGACAAACCCATTCCCTGCCGCTGTGGTGGTCTGGGTTGTCTGGAATCGGTCGCCGCCTTTTCCGCCTTGGTACGCAACGCCCGGGAATCGCTCAATGAGAACAGCAGAAGCATCCTCTCCAAGATAGATCTCCTTGACGGCTCAGCCGTTTTATCTGCCGCTGCCGCCGGTGATCGTCTGGCCTCGCATATTGTTGACGAAGCTTTTGATTATCTGGGCCGGGCCATTGCCGGTCTGATTAACATCTTCAATCCGGAAATCATTATCTTGGATCATAACATCAGTATTGCCGGTCCGGAGGCCTTTGCCAGTCTCATGCGCTCGTTGAGCAAAAACTCCCTCCTCTCCCACTGGAAAATCATCAACGCCCGCATCACCAAATTGAATTCACGCATTGGCGCTTTGGGTGGCGCCACCGCCGTTCTCGACCATTGCCTGCAAAATTAATCCGCTAATTCCGCTGCCGGATTTACCTTACCGGACATAATGCCGATATTTTTAAGGATTTTAGCGCCGATTTTGGGTAGGGTTATGGCGTTATGCTCACCGGCTTATTCCTGCCCCAGCCACTCTTCGAGGAATTCCGCGAAATCGCGGGCGTTTACCTGATTATCGTGATTTATATCCTGGGGCAGAAGTATATCCTCGACCAGCCACCTCTCTACGAATGAAGCCAGGTCTTCACTGTCAACCATGCCGTCATGGTTGAAGTCCGCCTTGTTTCCCGCCGGTGAAAGGGACATGCTCGCCTGGGCCGTTCCGCCGTAGGCCCCCACGTTTTTGCGTCGGCCGTTCGGCCACAATTCCCCCGTCCAATCCGCGTTCGGCTCGCCCGCGTCGATACCGGGGCTGGTATTTATATCGTTGGTCCAGATGCTCGCCGCCGGGTTCCACCTGCCCGCAGCGGATTGTAAATGGAAATCCCCGCCGGCGGGATCAGCCAGTAGGGGATTTACATCTGCGACATCCGTACTGTGCAATTGACTGCCGAATATCAATACCGAATCATAAAAATCGTAGGCGCAGTTATAAAAATAATTATAGCCGTTGGCGGCATTTTTTTGGTACTGCTGCTCCGTCGTCATTATGCCATAGCTGCTTGTCGTGTGAAATATATTGCCTTTAACCGTTGCTCCGTAGGCGCTGCTTATACTGATACAGCTAGCCATATTGTAAAATGTATTGTAGGATATCTCCGCTCCCACGGATTTGGGGATTAATGATATGCCCTTTGATAAACCGGTATTGAAGCCGCTGAATGTGCAATTACTCACACTGAGAAATCCTCTATCCGCCAGGATCGCCACGCAGGTTCCCGTCTTGGCGTCATAGAATCGGCTGTTGCTCACCTTTATTAACCAGCCGTGCGCCCTTATTGCCGTTCTATTCTCGTACGAATGGAAATCGCACCCCTCTATTTCCGCCGCCGTAACCGGATCCTCGCAGTGGATATCCGCCCCGCCGTTATCATGAAAGTCAGCCCTTCGTACCGACAATTGAGAGCCTCCCATCATCGCGATGCCCTGGCCGTGGTTGTTATAATACTCCCCCCCGTCGATATTGATATATTGCCGCGCCCCGTGGGCCGTAACGCCCTGGTCATTACTTTCGCCGCCGTTATCGTGTGATATGCAGTTATTCAGATTCAGTATTATTGCCTCGCTGTTGCCCGTCCCCCCGATACAAAACCCGTCATCTTCATTGGCGGTGGCATTGCAATCGTTGCAGGTCACTTCGATTTCACCCGCTGCCCCGGTAGCGTTTAAATTCAATCCGCCATACGTGTCAGCTTCGGTAAAATCACAATAATCGAAGATTACCGTGACATCCGCCGTTGTTGACTGGACCCGGACAGTTTCGTCATCGCCTCGTTGGAATATAATCCGGTTATTTTCATCGCTGCCGCTGATGGTGCTGGTCATCGCCGACCCGTCATCGTCGAAAATCACCTTATACAAATTAGCCCCGTCTATTGTAACATTACCCGTACCCGCAATTCCCAGGTTCCAGTTGCCGGTTATTTTCAGATCCGAGCCGCCCCCCGTTCTGGTTGACAAATCATATTTGCCGTTGCCGTCGCCCCCGCTGCTCGAGATGGCATAGCTGCCGTCGATTCCCGCATAGGTAAACAGCTCGTCAACGGTGGTAATTCCGACCGTCTCTGCCGCTGCTGCCGAGCACAACCAGCCCGGGTATCCCGCCCCCGCCCACAGAGTACTCATTATTATCAGACCCAGCGCTATCTTCCTGCTCTTTTCCGCCACCGACTCGTCCTTTGTTAGCCGCCAACATCTCTCTTGAAAAGACTTCAAAAGTACATTGGATAATTTTTATACATAATAATTTATTATGGTAACACAAACCCCCTCATTTTGCAAGACTTTTCTCTTTGCCTGGCGCCCCCACGACACGTCATGTGATTGTTTTTTTATCCCCGCCGCCGGCGGTAGGGTGCGATTTTTCGCACCATTTCCTTTTTTTACCTTCATACCTTCTTACCTTCCCACCTTCTTACCTTCTTACCTTCTTACCTTCTTACCTTCTCACCTTCTTACTCTTCCCCCAGCCCCCGACCCCCAGTCCCTTCTTCTCTTCCCCTTCCCACTTTCCCACCTTCCCACCTTCCCACCTTCTTACTTTCTTACTTCTTCCCTTTCACACTTTTACTACTCTGCGAAGCAGCGCTTCGCTGCGAAGTACGAGTAACACATTTCATACTTTTTACACTTTCTTTTTGGATAATCTGGGGGATAATCTGGAGATAATCTGGGGACACCATACCAATTGTTTGACCGAGGGAAAAAGGAATCCCGATAAATCGGGGCTTTTTATTGACCTGCCGCGACAATCTCTTTTTGTAGATAAGTCTTCTTAAAGCATCTTATTATAGAATTATTGATTCCTGTTTATCCCGTATATATTCTTCTCTCTTAATTCGCGTTCATCCTGTTATCTGGTCGAAAACTCTTACTTCTTCCTTCGCGCCTTTGCGCCTTCGCGGGATCAATAAGTATTGTTTACTCGTTAGGTCAGGAGTTGCTTTAAGGTAAAATCACCGCACCTGTTCATCTTAAATCTGAGATCTGAAATTTTAAATCCAGTTAATCCGTCTATAATTTTTTCTTATCTGAAATCTTTTTGAATTTGTTCCCGCCTTGCCAGCGCTCGTCGCGGCAGGTCGAACTTCCGAACTTATTAGCGTCTATTCTCGGATAAAATAACTTCTGCAAATCTTGTTATCCTCTCTAATACTTTTTCTTTTTTCTTTGCGTTTTTGGGTAAAAATCCGTCGTTTTGCGTCACGAAATGCCAAATATTCGCCATTTTTTGCCAGCTTTTGTCACTGTTTTCACCTAAAATGCCAGTTTTTACCAGTTTTTACCAACATTTTTTCGTTTTCTATTTATCCCATACTACTCATATTATCATTAGTTTTCCATTTTTTATCCATGAATTTGGCACTTTATCGTAATGTTTCCTGCCTTTAAGTTTTTATATTTTTATATCTCCAAATTACCGTTAAAATTTCTCTCAGAAAAGAGCCTAACTCTAAAATATAAAAGAATATATGCTCAGCCGTGAACTTACAGGCCTGTATTTACATATTTATTATGCGGAATCTTAATCAATATGATTCACGGGAATACCGATAGTATAATGTTGTTAATACATGTTTTAGCAACTATTTACATAAGATAACCATCGTGTTATTTATATAGCTATTTGATTAGCAAAATGATATCAAGCTCTATATGAACTTTACCCTCGCCCATTGCTCCGAACTTTTAAAGCATGTGGCGTTTTTTTATAATTCGTTATTATTAATATAATTATATATATTTTCGGCCCGGTAACCGACGGGGACGAAGTCTAAAAACATTTTATAATCATCACCTGTTTCGCATCGCTTTTTCTGCGATATCCAGCGTTTATAAACATCGTAATATCAGGTAGTTAAATGAAGATATCGGTTGTTGGTATTGGTTATGTGGGTTTGGTCTCCGCCGCCTGCCTGGCGGAGGGCGGCAATCATGTTATCTGCATCGATAAGGATAAAAAGCGGATTGATGACCTAAATCACGGTATTATCCCCATTTACGAGCCTAGCCTGGCGGAGTTGGTAAAGCACAATATCGCCGCCCACCGTTTGACCTTTACTACCGATTTAGCCTATGCTGTTGGCAATTCAAATGTTATATATCTTGCGGTCGGCACTCCCTCCGCCCCGGACGGCTCAGCCGATATCTCCGCGATTATGGAGGTAGCGGCTCAGATCGCTGATATTATGGACAGCTACCGCATTATAGTTACCAAAAGTACTGTGCCGGTAGGCACTTACAAAATTGTATCCGATATCATTTCTTCCCGGACGGATCAGCCTTTCGATTATGTCAGCAATCCGGAATTCCTCAAGGAGGGTTCCGCTGTGGAAGACTTTATGAAGCCGGACCGGGTTATTATTGGCACTACTAAACCTTTGGTGCAGGAGACTTTAAAGCAGATTTACGCCCCTTTTATGCGCCGGACCAGTCGTATTATCTTCATGGACCCCGTCTCCGCCGAGATGACCAAATACGCCGCCAACGCCATGCTGGCCACGCGGATATCGTTTATGAACGAGCTTTCCATCCTGTGCGAGCGATACGGCGCGGATATTGAGCTGGTCCGGACCGGGATCGGCAGTGACAGTCGCATCGGCAACGCATTTCTTTTCCCCGGCATAGGTTACGGCGGAAGTTGTTTTCCCAAGGATGTCCGGGCCTTGATTCACATGGCTCGACTGCAGGGGCTGGAGATGACGATTGCCCAGGCTGTTCAGAAGGTAAATCTCGACCAGCAGCAGCGTTTCGCCCATAAGGTTATCGAATACTTCGGCTCCGGCAGCGGCAAAACCCTTGGTGTCTGGGGTTTAGCATTCAAGGCCCGAACCGACGATATCCGTGAATCGCCGGCGATTAACTGCATTAAAATGTTCCTGGAGGCGGGGATGCAAATACGGGCTTATGACCCCGAAGCGATGCCCGCCGCCGAAAAGTTGTTCAAAGGCGCAATTACCACTTTCAAAACAAGTTACGACGTTTTAAAAGGCTCTGACGCCCTGGTTATCTTTACCGACTGGCAGGAGTTCCGCACCCCGGATTTCGAGCGGATCGCCCAGGAGCTAAATCAGCCGGTAATCTTCGACAGCCGAAATCTTTATGACCCCGCTTACGTCAAAGAGCAAGGTATCGAATATCACTGCATCGGCAGGGGTTAACGCAAGGTAAATAAAAAGCGGTTCATAAGTCTATTGCCCACAAGGAATAACCATGAGGTATCATCGATGTTTGACAGCCTGTTGAAATGGCTGGGCCGATATGGGCTGGTGTTGGTGATTATGGGTGTACTGGCGTTTACCGCGGGGATACGGCTTCGGCTGCTGGAGATGCCGCTGGAAAGGGACGAGGGGGAATATGCCTACGCCGGCCAATTGATTCTGCAGGGAATCCCGCCCTACGACCAGGTGTACAACATGAAGTATCCGGGTATTTACGCGGCGTACGCGGTGCTTTTAGCGATTTTCGGTCAAAGTATCGAAGGGATTCGGCTGGGGATGATTTTCGTTAACGCGGCGGCGGTGATATTGGTTTTTTTCCTGGCGAAAAGACTGCTGGGAAAGCTGTCAGCATTGGCAGCGGCGGTGGGATTCGCGGTACTATCACAGTTGGCAAGTTTACAAGGTCCTTCCGGCAACGCGGAACATTTCGTAATCCTGGCGGTGATGGGCGGGATGCTGCTGCTCCTGAGAAGTGAAGAAAACGACGGAAAGCTCATGCTGCCGGCGGGAGCTATCATACTGGGCGCTGCCTTCGTGACCAAGCAGCACGGGGTGATATTCGCTATCTTCGGATTTTTATACATCATGTCGCGGGAACTGATCCGCCGGCCCCGGAACGCCAAAAGAATATTCCTAAAAAGCTTCTTGTTCCTTATCGGGGCGATGCTGCCCCTGGCGATTATCTGCCTGGTATTTTGGCGGGCGGGAATATTCGATAAATTCTGGTTCTGGACGTTCGAATACAGCAGGGCATATCTGAGCCACAGGACGTGGCAGATGGGGTGGCTGTTACTGAGTAAACATGTCGTATCAATTTATGAATCGGCACAACTGGCCTGGATAATAGCGGCAGCGGGATTATTAGCTCTGCCGCTGAACAAACGACTTCGGGGTCAAATGTGGTTTATCGTCGGGTTTTTGGTTTTCTCGTGTTTAGCTATCTGTCCGGGTTTATATTTTCGGCCGCACTATTTTATCTTGTTATTGCCGGGGGCGGCACTATTAATCGGAATCAGTGCCGGTACACTGTACGAGATAATCCTGGGGCAAAGAAAACCGATAATCGCGGCTGGGGCGGCGGGGATATTAGTCGCGGGGATGGCGGTCCATACCGCCTATCAGCAGCGGGATTATTTCTTCAAACTCAGCCCCAACATGGTATCGCGGATGACCTACGGGATGAATCCCTTTCCCGAATCGGTGGAGATAGCCCGCTATATCAAAAAAAACAGCACCAAGGATGACCGGATAGCGGTGGTCGGGTCCGAGCCGCAAATCTATTTCTACAGCCAGCGACGGGCGGCGACGGGGTATATCTATACCTATCCGCTGATGGAATTACATGAGCTGGCCCCGAAGATGCAGTTGGAGATGATAAAAGAAATCGAGACGGCAAAACCCAAATATCTGGTGTTCGTCAATACGCGGGCTTCCTGGTTGATAAAGGACCAGTCAAAAGGTACCATATTTTCCTGGTTCGCTAATTATCAACAGGAAAATTATACCCTGGTGGGCGTGGTGCAAATGATATCAATGGGTGAGACCCGGTACAATTGGGACGTGAGCAGCGGTGAAGACAGTATGCCCAAGCGTAACTGCCTGAACGTATATCGGAGAAAAGAGATATAAGAAAGTGTGAAGGTAAGAAAGTGGGAAGGCGGAGCTGCGCTGGACAGGTGAACAGGTGAGCAGGTGAGCAGGTGAAAGAAAAAGAGCAAGAAGGTGGGAAGGTATGAACGTAAGAAAAGGAAATGGTGCGAAGAATCGCACCCTACCGCCTGAGGCGGAGAGAGTAGAAAGTCGAAAGTAGAAAGTTGAAAGAATAAGAGATTGCCGCGTCGGGTCTTAAGACGTTCAAAGTTCAACGTTCAAAATACCGCGTGGGCAAACAAGTTGCCCACCCTACTTACTACAATGGTATAGGTTATTAAGGCGTTATCGATATGGAAAAAGTCAAACCGGAAATTGAACTGGTAGTGTACTTTCGTACTTTTTCTTGCGTAACATCAGCCCTAATGAACCGACAGGGCCTTTGGGCTGGATTGGTAGTTTTCTAGCAATGTTCGAGAGTTCTACCGAAGATACAATTTATTACCATTTGCTAGTAAGGCCCTGTTTAAGTGCAAATTATGACAAAATAATCTGCGAAAGTTAACTGGTAGTAAAGTAAAAGGAATATGGAATGTTTACACAAGAAAGTATTTTAGAACAGCTAAATCAGAAAGCAGGAAAATTAAAACAAGAATTTACTGTCCGCAGCATAGGTCTTTTTGGTTCGCTGGTTCGCAATGAGGCTGACAGTAAAAGTGATGTTGACATTCTGGTAGATTTTGTCGAGCCAACATTTGACCATTATATGGATTTGAAATTTTATCTGGAGAAACTGTTCGGAAGAGAAGTTGATTTAGTAACCGCTGATACCGTCAAGCCACGGCTTAAAAACATTATTAACAAGGAAGTAATTTATGCCGAGGGACTATAAGCAACAGCTCGACGACATACTGCAGGCGATAGCCTTTATCCGAGAATATATTAAGGATATGGACTACAAGGCTTTTGAAGCGGATAGAAAAACCCAAGATGCTGTTATCCGTAATCTTGAAGTTATCGGCGAAGCTGCCCGAACCATACCCGATGAAATCAAGGACAAAACTGCGGAAATAGAATGGTACAAAATTGTAGCCTTGCGCAATATTCTCATTCATGAATATTTTGGTGTTAATTTGAAAATTGTTTGGGATGTTATCCAAAACAAATTGAATGCTATAGAAAGCACCTGCCGGGAACTGCTTTAATCCTTCGTAGCAAAGAAAATAGGGGGGAATAAAATTACTATGTGCGAAAAATCGCACCCTACCGCCTGAGGCGGAGAGAGTAGAAAGTAGAAAGTTGAAAGAATAAGAGATTGCCGCGCCGCCCCGCCAACGGGGCGGAGAACAGGAGAGCAGGGCCGCCTTCGGCGGAGATCAGGTGAACAGTTGAACAGGCGAACAGGTGAAAGATAAAAGACGCGTAAAGCAGGAGAACAGGTGAAAGACAGAAGATGCAAAGATGCGTCCCACGCAATGACATTTTTATGAGAGGTTCAACGTTCAACGATAAAAGAGATTGCTTCGAGCCGGCGGCAGGGCAATGAGATAAAAGAAAACCACGGCAGGGTTAAAAGAAATGATAATCAAGGAAAAGGCATATCCGCGGGCGGGACTGATCGGTAATCCCTCAGACGGCTACTTCGGCAAGACGATCTCCTTCGCCTTCAGCAACTTCTCGGCGGAGGTGGTACTCTATGAAAGCCCGGAGCTGGAGATCCTGCCCAGCGATAAAGACCATTCCCACTTCGGGAGCCTGGAAGAACTGTTAAATTATGTGCGGCTGCACGGTTATTACGGCGGGATTCGGCTGCTAAAGGCGACGGTGAAAAAGTTTCATGATTACAGCCGGGGGCACCAGATTAAACTGCACCAGAAAAATTTTACCATCCGCTATAAGTCCAATATACCACACGGGGTGGGACTGGCAGGGTCCAGCGCGATAATCACGGCATGCCTGAGGGCACTGATGCGGTACTACGAGGTAAGCATACCCAAAATCGAGCAGGTGCAACTGGTGTATTCAGCGGAGGTGGACGAGCTGCATATCCCGGCGGGACTGCAGGACCGGGTTATCCAGGTATATGAAGGGCTGGTCTATATGGATTTCAACCAGCAAATCATGAAAGAGCGGGGGCACGGCATCTACGAAGAAATGGACCCCGGGCTGCTGCCGCTGTTGTATGTGGCCTACCGTGAGAATCTGTCGGAAGGGACGGAGGTATTTCATAATAATATCCGGGAGCGATTCGAACTGGGCGAAAAGGCGGTGGTCGCGGCGATGCGTTACTGGGCACAACTGACGGAAGAGGCTAAGGAAATTCTGCGGGCGGGGAAAAAGGAAAAGCTCGGGGGACTGCTGAATAAAAATTTCGACAAGCGCAGCGAAATCTACCGCATCAGTCCGGGCAATCTGGACATGGTGGCGGCGGCGCGGTCAGTAGGAGCCAGCGCGAAATTCACCGGCTCGGGCGGGGCGATCGTGGGAACCTACGAGAATGAAGAGATGTTCGCCGAGTTAAAACGGCAACTGGGCAAAATGAAAATCAAGGTAATCAAACCCAAAATCGCCATCAACAACCGAGGGATGTCATGAGCAGCGCCTCACAGAGTATAATCCGCAAGGCGGTAATCCCGGCGGCGGGGATGGGAACACGCTTTCTGCCGGCGACCAAATCGCAGCCGAAAGAAATGCTGCCCATTGTCGATACGCCGGTAATACAATACGTAATCGAAGAGGCGGCGGCGGCAGGGATAACCGATATCCTGATGATTATCGGTAAAGGCAAGCGGGCTATCGAAGAACATTTCGACCGCAGTTTTCAACTGGAAGAGATATTGCGGCAAAAGGGCAATAAAGCGGAACTGGAGGCGGTGCAGCGGGTATCACAACTGGCGGATATCCACTTCGTCTGGCAAAAAGAAAGCAAAGGGCTGGGCGACGCGGTATATTGCGCGCGGCACCATGTGGGTGATGAGCCGTTCGTGGTGCTGCTGGGAGATACGCTGATCGACGCCGAACAGCCGGCGGCGGGACAGTTGCTGGAGCTGTTCGAGCGATATCAGGAGCCGGTGGTACTCCTGGAAGAAGTGGAACGCCACCGGGTAAGCAAATACGGGATAATCGACGGTAAAGAAATCGAGTCGGGAATCTACCTGATAAAAGATTTTGTCGAAAAGCCGGCGGTCAATCAGGCGCCGTCCAATATGGCGATAGCGAGCAGGTATATCCTGACGCCTGAGATATTCGGGTATCTAAGCAAAACCCAGCCGGGCAAGAGCGGGGAAATCCAGCTCACCGACGCGCTGCGGCAAATGGTCAGAAAACGGGCGATGTACGGGAAAAAACTGACGGGCAGACGCTGCGATATCGGCGATAAGGAAGGGTTTATCAAGGCTAATATCGAATTCGCGCTCAAACGAGAAGATATGGCGAAAAATATGCGAGAATATATCCGGCAACTGGCGGAAAAACTGGCGAGCGAAGAATAATTAAAAGTTAAAAAATTATTCCTTTACTTTTAAATTTAACCAGGTGTGAAACCAAGAAACATGGAGATTCAGGTCAGCAGAAAGATAGCGGAGCGGGCGGCAGTGGTAATCCTGGCGGCGGGTAAAGGGACCCGAATGGGCAGAGAGAACCGGGCCAAAGTCTGTTTCGAGATCGATGGAGTACCGGCAATCAACCGCATCATCCAGACGTTCAAGAAAAATCACTTCCGCAAATTCCTCATAGTGGTCGGCTCGATGGCGGAGCAGGTGATGGAAACGGTGGGCCAAGAACAACCGCAGGTGATATTCGTCTATCAAAGGCCACAACTGGGAACGGGCCATGCGGCTAAAATCGCAGCGGGTGCACTGCAGGATATGGGACATACGGCAGAAGTGGTGGCGGCGATGGGCGATAAATATATCGAATCAGAGGCGGTGGAAATGCTGGTGGACGGCTATATCCGACAACAAACAGATATGGCGATATTGACCACGCCGCGGACCCGAAAAAGCAATGTCTCCTACGGCCGAGTACTCCAGGACAAGAGCGGCCAGGTAATCGGGATTATCGAACAGCTCGATATCGCCCGGCAGGCGATAGCCGACGAATTACGCGAGCGGCTGGCAAAAGGACAAACGCCCGGCGGCGCCACTATCCGAACGATAACCAAAAGGTATATCAGTAATCCGAAAAAACTGGCGCGGGCGGCGGCAGAATTGGTGGAAATGGCAGAAAAAACCGAAAAAATCAGCCGGGGGCAGCTAAAACAAATACTGGAGATGGAAAAATATCAGCTCCGGCTGGGCGATAAAAGCTACACCGCCCGGCAGATCGAAAAAGAGTGTAAACAATACAATTCCAATCTGTTCCTGTTCAAGGCAGAGGCGTTCTACCAGGGAATTGCCCTAATCGATAATAACAACGCGCAGGGAGAGTACTACCTGACCGATGTGGTCAAACACCTGGGTAATATAACGGACACGGCAGGACAAAGACGGTTCAAAATCCGGGCGGCGCCGGCGGCCAGCGCAGAGCTGATCCAGGGATTCAATTCGCCGGATGAACTGCTGGCGATCCAGGACTATGTCCGGCGGGGGAAAAAGGCAAAGGCGGGGGCACGGGAAAGCGCGACAGGAGCGGCGCCGAAACTGACAAAAAAACAATACGGCAGCGTCCGGCAATGGCTGGAGAAAATTGCGTCTAACCGGCCCAGCTTCCAGACGTGGCTGAAAAGTATTTACTCCGGCGATGAAGGTCTGCACGCAGAGAAAGCCCAGGATTTGCAAAAAGTGCTCAAGTGCTACGGCAAAAGGTTCGGATTCGAGCAGAAGGTGGTAATCGTGCGGGCGCCGGGAAGAATCAACCTGATGGGCCGACATGTGGACCACCGCGGGGGATACAATAATGTCCTGGCACTGCACCGGGAGACTATCGTGGCGGCAGGACTGAGAGACGACGACAACGTAATCGCCATCAGCGCCGAGCCGAAAAAATTCAAGGCGCAATACTTCAATATCTCCGAACTGATGGGCGGATTCGCGTGGAGCGACTGGGTAAATTTTGTCAATAGCGACTGGGTGCGGAATCTACTGCACACCACGGCGGGCGAGTGGGGTAACTATATCAAAGCGGCGATGCTGCGTCTGCAACACCATTACCAGGACCTGAAGATCCGCGGCTTAAATATCGCCCTGTACGGCAGTGTGCCGATGGCGGCGGGACTGAGCAGCAGCTCCACTATCGTGGTGGCGGCCCTGCAGGCGGCCATTGCCCTGAATAACCTGGAACTAACCGGACCACAGTTCATCGATCTGTGCGGCGAGGGCGAATGGTTCGTCGGCTCACGGGGCGGCTCAGGCGACCACGCGGCGATCTACCTGGGACAACGCGATAAAATCGCCCAGGTGGGATACCTGCCGTTCCATGTGGCCAGAGTGACCGAGGCACCAAAAGATTACCAGATTATCATCGCCAACAGCCATATCAAAGCGGCCAAAAGCGCCGCGGCAAAACATCAGTTCAATTCCAAGATAGCCAGCTATAACCTGGGATTGGCGCTGCTGAAACTGAGGTGTCCGCAAATCGCCGAGATCGTCGAGTATGTACGCGATCTCAACCCCGAACGGCTGGGCTGCACGACGAGCGAAATCTACCGGCTGCTGCTGAAAGTGCCGCAGTATATGACGAGAAAAGAATTCGCCGGCAGCCTGACGAGAGAACAAAGTCAGATGCTGGAGACGAATTTCGCCACACATAAAGAGCCGCGACACTATCAGGTGCGCGGGGTGCTGCTGTTCGGGGCGGCGGAATGCCTGCGAAGCAAAATATGTCTGGATTACCTGGCAAAAGGCGATATCGCGGGATTCGGGCAATTAATGAAAATCAGCCATGACGGCGACCGGGTGGCACAACAAAACGACACCGGTAGATATCAGCCCTATCAATACGATTGCAGCGATACGGCCCTAAATAAATTAATGGTGGACCTGGTCAGCGAAGAGCCGCAGCGGGTTTTACAGGCACAATTGTATATGCAGCCGGGCAGCTATGGGTGCAGTACCGAAGAAATCGACCGGATGGTCGATATCGCCTGCCAGGTGCCGGGGGTAGCCGGAGCACAAATCGCCGGGGCAGGACTGGGCGGCTGCATAATGATCCTGGCGCAGAATCAAGCGGCGGCGGCAGTACGCCATAACCTGATAAAACAATATTACCAGCCCAGAAACCTGCCGCCGGCAATAATTAACTGCACCACGGTAGCAGGGGCAGGACTGGCAGAATTCTAAATGAACGAGTCGAAGAAATTCACGGCGATAGAGGCGGTTTTCTGCCTAGCGATAATGGTGATGGCGACGGCCATCGGCCTACCCCGATATAAATGCTTCATCGGATTGAGCGATGAGGGGTGTTTAGCGTACGGGGCGGAAAGGGTGCTCCAAGGAGAATTGCCCAACCGAGATTTCACCAGCCTTCAGCCGCCGCTGTCATTCTACAGCGTGGCGGTAATGTATAAAATATTCGGAATGTCACTGGAAATAAACCGACGACTGGGATTTTTAATATACGCAGCGATCCCGATAGCAATATATTTTTGGGCCAGACAAGTGACACGGCCGATTTTCGCATTTACAGGGGCACTGCCGGCACTGGTAATGGGAATGCCGTTCTCCCACTTCGTACCTTACGCGGTCTGGCAGGGAATAATCATTACGCTGATCGGGGCGTTGCTTATTATGCGAGCGGTAAGGAAAAACAGCATAAAGGCAGCCTTTCTGGCAGGCGTGGTAAATGCCCTGGTGATGCTGTGCCGCCAAGATCAGGGATTTTATCTGCTGATAGCAATATCAGGGTATATGGCGGCAATCAAACTGGCTAAAAACACCGGTGAACTAAAACCCAAACCGGGCAAATTACTGGGCGGCTGGGCGGCAGGGATCGCGGCGATTCTTCTGCCGCTGGGAATCTACTGGCTCGCCAGCGGTGCTATGGTCCCCATGATTAAACAATTAATAATATTCCCGCTGACTACCTATGCCAAAACCAGCGGAATCAAAATGTATTGGTACCAACGAGGCTTACCCCTAATACAGTACATACTGATAAGTCTATTTTACCTGCCGGCAGTAGTAGCGGTGCTAACGGCACTATGGTTCATGGTAAAAATTATACGAGGTCGATTCTACCAAAAAGAAACCAGCATAGTATTCATAGTGATACTGGCGATACTGTTCTACCTGCAGGTAGTAACACGAACCGACCTGGATCATCTGTTAATCGTCCTGGCACCATTTTTCGTACTTCTAGGGTGGTGGCTGGGGAAACTGGCGGATGGGCTAAGCAAAATCCTGAACCGGATATCAGCGGACCGCGAAATAAAATCCCGGGCATCAGTGACGGCAACGGTAATCGTACTACTGGCAACAGCAGGAGTCGGCTGGTGGTTTATGCGACATACTCACAAGGTATGGATGAAGGACCTAAACCCACCCATGAGAAAACTGCAACTACTGCGGGCGGGCCTGATTGTCAAAGAATGGGATGCCAATTTTTTCGAAACAGTTGTCGGTACTATTCAGGAAAACTCCGGGCCGAACCAGTCGATTCTGTGTCTGCCGTATACCCCAACATTATATTTTCTTTCGGAAAGACATAACCCCACCCGCTGGAACTACCTCTGGCCGGGCGATCAAAGCTATGAAGAACATCAGACCCTTATAAGGCAGGCAAAAAATGATCCGCCGGCGGTGATTACCGTCAGTTCCATGCCCGACCTCGCCCCGAATATCGAATATTACGCCCCCGTGATTGTCAATTATATATCGAGTCATTACCGCTACGAGCGCACCGTCGGTAATACCAAAATTTATCTCCCCCCCAATAAACCCCGTGATTTTCGATGAGCAGTAAAATCGCAGATAACGAGCAAAGCCAGATAAAACCCATGCGGGAGAAATATGTGGTGTTCATTCCGGCAGCGGTAACCATGTTATGCTTAGCACCTTTTATTAATAAGGCTTTTCATATCGATGATCCACTGTTTATCTGGACGGCGAAACATATACTAAAAGACCCCGCTAATTTTTATAATTTCCCGGTCAACTGGTACCAAAGCATAATGCCGATGTACGAGGTGACGCAAAATCCGCCGCTATCGTGTTACTATATCGCCCTGGTGGGCGGTTTAATCGGCTGGGGCGAGCGAGCGCTGCATATCGCGTATCTGCTGCCGGCAGCGGCGGCGGCAGCGGGGATGTATTACCTGGCGAGGCGGCTGTGCCGGCACCCGGTGACGGCGACGCTGGCAGCGATATTTACGCCGGTGTTTCTGGTCTCCAGCAGCAATGTAATGTGCGACACCATGATGGCGGCCTTTTGGATATGGGCGATAGTACTCTGGCTGAAAGGTATAAAGGAAAACAAGGCACTCTTTCTCACCTTGTCCGCTTTTTTAATGGGGATATGTGCCCTGACGAAATACTTCGGCATGTCACTGATCGGGTTACTGTTGGTCTATACGTGGGTGGAAAAGCGCAAGCCGGGCTGGTGGGTGGTGGTGCTGCTGCTGATTCCGGGGGCAATGCTGGCAGGATATCAATGGTACACGCACAAGCTCTACAACATAGGAATGTTATCGCGGGCAGTGGTATATACCAATTATCACCTCGGGCAAAGGCTGAGTGATTTATTACCGAAAGGATTAACGGGACTGGCATTTACCGGCGGATGCGCGATTACGGCGCTATTCTATAGTCCCTGGCTGTGGTCCAAACGGATACTGATAGTTGGGGTTTTGCTGACGGTGGTCCTGGCCTTTGTCCTGCCCTATACAGTCAGGCTGGAGTCTTTTTCTTTTATGGATGAGGCCAAAGGGATTAAATGGACACTGGTGGGTCAGATGGCTTTAATGGTGACGGCAGGAGTTGGAGTTTTGGCGCTGGCAATCCGAGATTTCGGGAAAAGCCGGGATGCGGATTCCATAATGTTAATGTTATGGGTGCTGGGAACATTTGTCTTTGCCAGCTTTATCAACTGGTCGGTCAACGCCCGCAGCGTGTATCCGATGATCCCGGCGGCGGGAATCTTAATCGTGCGGCAGTGGGAAAGACGAGAAAAAGCGGGCGCTAAAACGGGACTGCTGCGGCGGGGACTGCCGCTGGCAGGGGCGGCGGCGGCGGCGCTGGTAGTCTGCCAGGCAGATTATGTCTGGGCGAACTCGGCGCGAAAGGCAGTTGACGATATCGATAAAAAATATAAAGGCCAGGCCCAGCATGTCTTTTTCCAGGGACACTGGGGGTTTCAGTATTACATGGAAGAAAAAGGCTACCGCGCCCTGGCAATAAATGATGAACGAGCCAGAAAACATGATCTGATGATCATACCTGCGATTATAATCCCGGCGGATTTTGATATGGCGAAAAATCCGCCATCTGCTATATTTAAAGTGAAGACCTTCCCCTACGCCGCGATGATGGGACCACAATTAGGGGCAGGATTTTATGCCTCCGGGCCATTACCATACGCTTTCGGAAAGGTTGAGGCGGATTATTATTATGCTTACGAGATACCATAGGCCGAAAACCAATACAAAAAATATTAACGACGGCGGAAACGATTTATTACGAGAGTAAAAAATAAATTTTGAAGAGCAGCAACATAACCCAAAAAGAAATAACCCCGCCGAAAAGCCTCTGGGATAAATATGGGGCGATTATTCCCGCAGCGGTCACCCTATTATGTCTGGGGCCTTTTGTTGATAAGGCGTTTCATATCGACGATCCGCTGTTTATCTGGACGGCGAAACATATACTCAAACACCCCGCTGATTTTTATAATTTCCCCGTCAACTGGTACGAATGTACAATGCCGATGTTCGGAGTGACGCAAAATCCGCCGCTGGCCTGTTATTATCTGGCCCTGGTGGGCGGTTTAATCGGCTGGGGCGAGCGAGTACTGCATATCGCGTTTCTGCTGCCGGCAGCAGCGGCAGCGACGGGGACCTATTACCTGGCGAGGCGGCTGTGCCGGTACCCAGTGACGGCGGCACTGGCAACGGTATTAACGCCGGTGTTCCTGGTCTCCAGCAGCAATGTCATGTGCGACACCATGATGGTGGCCTTTTGGATATGGGCGATAGTACTCTGGCTGAAAGGTATAAAGGAAAACAAGGCACTATTTCTCACCTTGTCCGCTTTTTTAATGGGGATATGTGCCCTGACGAAATACTTCGGCATGTCGCTAATCGGGCTACTATTAATCTATACCCTGATAGAAAAGCGTGGACTAAGTTTATGGATGCTGCTGTTTCTGATTCCGGGGGCGATGCTGGCGGGATATCAATGGTACACACACAAGCTTTACATGATGGGGCTGTTGTTTCAGGCAGCCGCCTACGCCAATTATCATCGCTGGAAGGAACTGAGTGATTTATTACCCAACGGATTGATCGGGCTGGCATTTAGCGGCGGATGCGCGATTACGGTGTTATTCTATAGTCCCTGGCTGTGGTCCAAGCGGATGCTGATCGGCGGGGGCTTACTGACGGTCCTGCTGGTCTTTACCCTGCCTTATACCATAACCAACCTGAAGCATTTTTCTTTTATCGACGATGACAAAAACATCAAATGGCTGCTTTCCGGGCAAATGGCCTTATTTACGACAAGCGGAGTGGGGATTATGCTATTAGCAGTCAGGGATTTCTGGAAAAGCCGGGGGGCGGATTCCTTGATGTTAATGTTATGGGTGCTGGGAACATTTGTCTTTGCCGGATTCATCAACTGGACGGTTAACGCCCGCAGCGTCTATCCCATGATCCCGGCGGTGGGAATACTAATTATGCGGCAGTGGGAAAGACGGGAAAAAGAAGGCGCAAAACCGGGTGGACTCCTGCGACGGTGGCTGCCGCTGACGGGGGCGGCGATAGTGACACTGGCGGTCTGCTATGCGGATTATGTCTGGGCCAACACGGCGCGACAGGCAGCTAACGCAATCGATAAAGAATATAAAGACTATGTTCATAATGTTTTTTTCCAGGGTCACTGGGGCTTTCAGTATTATATGGAAGGAAAAGGGTATCTCGCCCTGGAAAAAAATGACAAACGAGCCCGAAAAAACGATATTCTAATCGTGCCCACAAATACCAGCCGCCAATTCGCCGGGGAAATAAACTTAGACTGTTTCGACTTCTTAAAAATCACGCCGTTCCCCTACGCGGCGACGATGAGCAGCAACTTAGGTGCGGGTTTTTACGCCATCATCTGGGGGCCTTTACCTTACGCCTTCGGGACGGTTGATCCGGAATATTATTACTTTTTCAAAATGAAATAATCAGAAACGCAGGTTAACAAATGCAGGCACTGGTTACCGGAGCAGCGGGATTCATCGGCTCGCATTTATGCGAAAGGCTTTTGGCACAGGGCTGGGAAGTTGTCGGGCTGGATAATCTCGACGATTTTTACAATCCCCAAATCAAAAGAGGCAATGTCGCCGCCCTGGAGGCAGACCAGCAATTCCACCTGGTCGAAGGCGATATTCGCAATGAAGAATGTGTTTCGTCAATCCTGAGTAAAAGTACCATCGATATTATCGTGCATCTGGCGGCTAAAGTGGGTGTCCGACCGTCAATCCAAGAACCGATGGTCTATCAGGAGGTGAATATCAAGGGTACGCTGGTGCTACTGGAGGCGGCCCAAAAATATGGTGTTCCGAAGGTAATCTTCGCTTCCAGCTCCAGTGTTTACGGCAACAACGCAAAGGTTCCGTTCGCGGAAGAGGATAACGTCGATTATCCGATTTCACCCTACGCCGCCACGAAAAAAGCGGGAGAATTAATCTGTCATACGTATAACCATTTGTACGGCATCGATATTACCTGCCTGCGTTTTTTCACCGTTTATGGTCCGCGGCAGCGTCCGGACCTGGCGATATATAAATTCGCCCGGCTGATCGAAGCGGGTGAGGCGATACCGGTATACGGCGACGGCTCGATGATGCGCGACTTTACCTATGTCGATGATATCATCCAGGGCGTAACGGGAGCGATGGCAAATTGCCGGGGCTACGAAATCTATAATCTGGGAGAATCGCAACCGATCCGGCTGGACGAACTGATAAGAGCAATCGAAAAAGCCCTGGGGAAAAAAGCGATTATCAATCGCCTGCCGCCGCAGCCGGGTGATGTCGAGCGGACATTTGCCGATATCACCAAAGCAAAGAAGGTCCTGGGCTATAATCCGAAAACAGATATTTCCACCGGACTTAAAAATTTTGTCGATTGGTTCAGAAGCAACGAAATTAAGCATACATAAATTGCAGATTAAGGAAAACAACAAATGGCGAAATTAAATAAAAGCAGTCTGCCTTATGTGGGCATTGTCGGAATGGGCTATGTGGGACTACCGCTGGCCCGAGAGTTTTGCCTGGGCGGGGCAAAGGTACTGGGCTTCGATATCAATAAACAAATGGTGGAAAAAATCCGGCGCGGGATAAGCCCCATCAAGCATATCCCCCATCAAGAAATCCGGGACATGCTGCAAACCAAACGGTTTCAAATAACCGACAATATGAAACAACTGTCCCGACCGGACGCCCTCTTAATCTGTGTACCGACACCGCTTACCGAAAATCGCGAGCCGGATATGCAATACGTGGAAACCACCTGCAAAACAATCGCTAAATATCTGCGGAAGGGACAATTGGTGGTCCTCGAAAGCACAACCTATCCCGGCACAACAAGAGAACTGATGCTTCCCCTCCTGGAAAACTCCGGCTTGCAAGCGGGAAGAGATTTCTACCTGGCCTTTTCGCCGGAGCGTGAAGACCCCGGCAATAAAAACTTCCGGACCGCAATCATCCCCAAGGTGATAGGCGGACTAGATAAACAATCATTACAAAAAGCGATGGAGCTTTATCGCTGGGCCATCAAAACGCTGGTCCCGGTATCATCCTGCGAGGTGGCGGAGGCGTGCAAAATCATGGAAAACTCCTATCGCTGCGTGAATATCGCTATGGTAAATGAACTAAAGATGCTGTTCGATCGGATGGGCATCGATATCTGGGAGGTGATCAAAGCGGCCAATACCAAGCCGTTCGGCTTCCAGGCGTTCTATCCCGGGCCGGGACTGGGCGGACACTGCATACCAATAGATCCGTTTTACCTGACATGGAAGGCCCGGCAGTACGATATGCCGACCCGCTTTATCGAACTGGCGGGCGAAATCAATACCGATATGCCGTACTACGTGGTCACCAAAACCATGGAGGCCCTGAACGAAAAACGCCGGAGCCTGAAAGGGGCCAGAGTGCTGGTGCTGGGGCTGGCGTATAAGAAAGACATCGACGACGTGCGCGAATCACCGTCAATCCGGTTAATCGAACTGCTGCGGGAGAAGGGGGCGACAGTGGACTACAACGACCCTTATATCCCCCGCACACATAAACAGCGTAAACATGATCTGGGTATGAAGAGCAAGCCATTATCCGCGGCGATGTTAAAGAAATATGACGCGGTGCTGATCGCTACCGATCACAGCAGTTACGATTATAACTGGATTGTAAAACATGCCCAACTGATAATTGACAGCCGAAACGCCACCGATAAGGTTCGAAACCATAGAAAAAAAATCGTCAAGGCGTAGAAACCATTTGATAATAACTTATCCCATAATGCCGTCTTTTAATCGGCCCTATATTTTATTTTCCTGAATCGCCAACAATTGATGTTAATATGCCGGGATTGTCGTTAAAACGAAATTTTGTCTGGACATTCATCGGTAATGCTATTTACCAGGGCACCCAATGGCTGAATCTGATTGTCCTGGCAAAGTTGGTCACCACCGATGCCGTGGGAATTTATTCCCTGGCTCTGGCTATCGCGACTCCCATCACCCAATTTAGTAATTTACAATTAAATATCGCCCTGGTAACAGATGCGCAAGATGAATACAGCTTCGGTGATTATTTGCATATAATCATTATCACTTCCATTATCAGCTCCTGCATAACCGCGGGAGTGGCCTTTTTCTCATGCGGCGAAACAGGAACCCTGTTGGTAGTAATAATGGTCGGCGTAAGTCAGAGTGTTATTTCAATAAGAGGCATATACCTGGCTTTTATGCAAAAACACGAGCGCATGGATATTGTTTCGACGAGTTATATTATCCTGGGCTGCTTATCCCTGGTGGTATTTTCTACCATAATATATCTAAGCAGGGAACTGTTACTAGCCATAGCGGGGACGGTACTGGTCCGGATACTGGTCTTTTCTTTTCATGATCGTATAAGAGCGCGAAAACTATCAGCCTCCAGAAACGGCGTATCGAATGATATAATGGGTAAATTATCGGGTTATAAAGCCTTGATTAAATTAGCGCTTTTATCACTGCCGCTGGGTATAACCATAGCCGTAATCACGCTAAACGGCAGTATTCCCCGATATTTTCTGGTGCACTTTCATGATAAAGCGACCCTGGGTTTTTACGCACCAATGGCATCCTTACTGGCCCTGGGAAGTATGGTTATCTATGCCCTGGCCCAACCTGCTTCACCCAGACTAGCCAAGTACTTTGCCTATAATAAGCCGGCTTTCAAGCGATTGCTGGCTAAACTGATTGGTATAGGTTTTGGGCTGGGCGCCTGTGGTTTATTGATTACTTTCTTCTTCGGCAAATATATATTGACGTTCTTTTTTACACCAGAATACGCAGCCTATTATCGAGAGTTTAACTGGATAATGCTGTCCGGAGCTTTTGCTTTTGCCTATTCATTTATGGGCTATGGCATCACGGCGGCCAGGTATTTTAAATTAAATGTCGCTCTAGCTTTATTGAATACCATACCCATTATACTGGGCAGTTGTCTATTAATTCCGAAATATGGAATTAAAGGGGCGGCATGGACATCGACTATAACCTATGCCTGGGGATTAATTTTCACCAGTATTGTTATTATATTTATTCTGCGAAAACAACCAGATATTACCTCATCAAAGACAGATGATTGAACGGTCTCCACAGGCAGCCTAGAAGGCGATATACATATATTTCCCGATGATCACATCGAGTGGGATAAAATTGAGCAACTGCCGGCAGCGCAAGGGTGTGAGATAGTTCGGCAGGAAGATTACCTGCTCTACCGGAGAGATTATAAAATCGACGTTTATCGTGCATACGAAAGCAAATGTAATGATGTGCGTTTGTTGGTCGCAAGGAAAAGACAACTAACCGGTCCCATGCGCATCACCCGGCTGCAAATATTTTAAGAAGCTCCGGAGAGCGGCAATTACCTTTATATTTTTAAAAAGTCGGATATTATTCCCATCCGCACCAGCATAATATGAGTACACAGGCAATACCAGCAGAATACCATCTCGCAGCCGGGGAATTATCTCAGGCACCAACGGCGGGCCGCAGCCGGTATTTTTTCTTTATCTTGCTGCTGGCGAGTTTTTATTACACCATACCCGTTATAAAAACGTCATATGGTTATTCGACATATCTTCGTTTGGATGATATCGTCAGCATTTTTTTCCTGCTATTATCACTCGGCGCCATCAGACATAGATATAAACTTTCCGCCACAGAATATTCAGCCATTGTCATAATAGCTTTGCTTCTTATGCTTCCCAGCACCGGCTGGGGATATTTATTAAGCGGAGAATTGAAAAATCTGCAACGAGGATTTTTGCAAACTATAAGATATACACGAATATTTTTTATTTTCCTGGCGGTTATGGTTATTCCGATAGATGAGAAGCGGTTTCGCAAAATAATGCTGATAATCTGGCTGGGCAGTGTCTTCGTGGGAATATACGGGGCCCTGCAGTACTTCGGCGTTCTTTCCGTACAAAGTTTTGCAGACAAATTTGCGCAAAGCGGTCCCTGGAAAGATGTGGCTTCGTTCGAAAGAGTCGCTATCGGTCCACTTTCACACAATCACGCCTGTATCGGGGCGTATATGGTAATAGCGATATTCACGACTCTTTTTCTCAGTCGAACCGCCTGGGGGGGAGCCAAAATAGTCTATTTAGCCAGTATCCCCTTCTTTATGATTGTTATCCTCTGGAGCAAATCACGGGCAGATTTCTTCGGAGTCTTCGTCGGTCTGTTAGCATATATGATTCTGTCCAAAGTTCGTCCCGCTGCGATCGTAGGTTTTGCCGGCGCTGCCGCCGTAACTTATATTGTCTTAAATATCGTACCCGAACTAAGAGAAAGATTTATAATCGGGAAGGAGGAATCTTTAGAAGAATTCAGCTCCGGTCGTATGGTAGGTTGGTTTAATATGCTACTATATATGTGTAAAAGGCCTTATTTATTCATAACGGGCGTCGGCTTGGGGAATTTTGACGCATTTTTCGGTCAGATTGGCCTGATTGCCGCCCACAACAATTATCTTCACTGGCTGTTCGAATGCGGGATTTTCGGACTAATAGTAACGACAACCGTGCTGATGAAAATCAGGAACGTGGTTAAGCAGTTAGACTATTGCGGTAAATTCCATCACGAAATTTCGGTGTGTTTCCTGTCACTTTTTTACGGCCTAATCTCGGTGGCTTGCACGCAGGAACTTTTCACGCCGAATCCGGCTCTGGCTGCCGTACCAACCTATATTGTATTTGTCTTCGGATGTGTCACGGCGTTATATAGAACGACTATCATAAACTATCAAATATATAATTATGGATACAATGATGTTATCGATGAAAATAATGGAGCATACCAAGCATAATATAACATCATCTTACACCTGGATATTTAAAATATAGGAGTTTCCCATGTCCAGCATTGCGGGAATAATTAACATAACCGGTAATCCGCCCATTAAACAAGAAACGCTAATCTCCATGCTTGAGGCGATGAAAACCGATATTCCATATAATATGGAAACCTATGCCCTGCCTGACCATTCGGCGATAGTGGGCAGGATTGGATATGGCCCGGATCGCAATTGCATAAGCAAACCAGACAGAAAAGAAAATGACTGCCGCATATTTTTTAGCGGCGAGCTGTACAACGATGATGTGGTAAAATATGACTCATCGGCGGATTATCTTCTCGACCGTTATCTGCGTTTGGGAATCGATAAATTCGCCGAAGGCCTTAACGGATCCTTTTCGGCCGTGATTGCTGATATACCCCATAAATCCGTCGCTATCGTGACCGATCATGTGGCGGCCAAGGCAATTTATACTGCCACATATAAAGGAATATTTTACTTTGCCTCGGAAGTCAAAGCCATTTTGGCTGTTCCGGAATTCCCCAATCAACCTGATTTAATATCCTGCCTGTCATTGTTGTCCAGAGGTTTTTATTTCGGCGGAAGAACCATAGTCGAGAATATCAAGCAAATGGATTACGCAACCGTCTGCCACATAAAGGAGGGACAAGTCCATTATAAACCCTATTGGCGTTGTACCGTTGATCCCGGAAAAGACCAGGGACGCAAGAAACATCTAAATGAATTTACGGAGATTCTCCGTCAGGCGGTTAAACGCCGAGTTAAAACAGGTCGATGCGGGATAGCATTGAGCGGCGGAGTTGATTCCCGCGGCATTGTGATCCTTCTGGATAAGCCAGCGGAAATATACGCCGTTACTTTCAGCGGCAGAACTTACCAGGAACGACACAAATACGGCGACTGGGCCCTGAGTGAAAAAATCACCCGACAACTGGGAATGAAGTTGTATATTGCCCGTTATGACAGCAAAGAGTTCTTAGAGGCGATGAAAGATTCGGCTTTTGCCACAGAAGGCGCCTCCAGCTTCATCTATGAGAATATTTGGGATCGCATCAGGCAGGATACCGGTATCGAATACCTATTATTGGGGGACGAGTGTTTAGGACTGTCAACCAGCAAGATATCGGAAGCGCGCGTTCTTTCCCGCTGCGGACTTGATTCGCCGCGAATGATGAGTGAAGTAACCAGCCTGGTGCGAAATGATCGTCTGGAATCATTACTCGCACGAACCGAAGCGGAATTGGCCAAAATCGCGGCCCATTGCAAAGCAAAATCAGCCAGCGCCAAAATTCTCCAGCTCTATTTTCAGGAAAGATTAATGCATCGCATGAATCATAAACGCCGAGTAATCGAGCGGCACGGAATCGGCGTGCGAAACCCCTGGTTAGATTTGCACGTTCTGGAATACATTAACAAGGTGCCCACCCGTTATATAATCAACAAAATTCTCTTTAAGGATGCTGTGGCACATATAAATCCAAAGTTATTCAAACTGCCCCGTTCCCGAGAAACTGAGACGGTCAATTACCATAGTGATATTTGCCGCCAAGAAGACGAGGATAAGGGCATAACCACCATGATTTTTAAAGATAATCCGTTAATTGAAGAAATATTCGATATTAACGCCTTGCAAACTTTAATTGATCAAACCTGCCGATCGGATGACCATATTCAGAGCAGAACCCGGTTTAATCCGCTTACCTTAATGCCGATGACCCTGAGAAGCATATTGACGACTTTTTACAAAAATATCATGAAACCCGTCCGTCCTGTAAATAAGGTAATTGTTTTACTGGAAGTTATGACCCTGGCGGAAAGTTTAAGACAGTTGCATAATCGATTTGCCAATATTGACAATAATGTAACCGCGTAGTAACTATGCTTACGGTCCTATCGACACCCAATAACAGATACCGCCAACCACGAATAGCACCTATAAATATCATGTAAATATCATTCAGAACCTATGAGGTAATAAAGGTCGCCATATGAAAATCGGCATTGTAAAAACTTCTTTTAAAGAAAATGAGCGGCGGGTTCCTATTTGTCCCGAGCATCTCTTGTGGATTACACCAGAAATCCGGAAACAGATCATCTTCGAAAAGGAATATGGGAGGGATTATGGATTTTCCTCCGATGATTACTTTTTGCAGCATCAGGCCCATGTTTCTTCCCGGGAGAGGCTTTTTCAAACTTGCGATATGCTAATATTGCCGAAACCTGTCCCGCAAGATCTCGAACAAATGCGCGAGCATACCATTATATGGGGTTGGCTGCATTGCGTTCAGCAAAATAATATTACGCAGGCAGCGATAGAGCGAAAGCTTACCCTGATTGCCTGGGAAGCCATGCATCAATGGAGCTCATCCGGTGAAAAGTTAATGCACATATTCTACAAAAATAACGAGATCGCCGGATATTCGGCGGTGCTGCATGCCTTACAATTGCTCGGCATCGATGGTCACTATGGTCCGAGCCGACGCGTAATTATTATGGGCTACGGTTCGGTAAGTCGAGGCGCTATCTATGCCCTGCAGGGAAGAGGTTTTAATAATATTCACGTATATACCCGACGTCTGGTTCATTTAGTGGCCGATCAAAATCCGGATGTATACTATCATCATTTACATATAGATCAGAACGGGAAAGCCTGGGCGGTTTATAATGACAGGACCACTCGTCCATTTATTGAGGAACTGGCCCAGGCGGACATCATCTGTAACGGCATTCTTCAGGATACCGACCATCCCATCATGTTTGTCGACGATTATACCATTAATAATTTGAAGCCGCGTTCCATAATTATTGACATCAGTTGTGATAAAGGCATGGGATTTTCTTTTGCCCGGCCCACGACCTTTAATGACCCCATATTAACCTTGCATCGTGATATTTATTATTATTCGGTGGATCATACCCCGACCTATCTGTGGAATGCCGCATCCAGAGAAATATCCAAGGCCCTGATACCCTATTTGCCCATACTCGCCGCCGGGCCGCACGCCTGGGAAAAAGATGAGACAGTTCGCCGGGCCATTGAAATTCATAACGGGATTATTCGCAATCCTAAAATATTATCTTTCCAGAAACGCCAGCCCGAATACCCTCATCCCTGTAACGAATAATTCGGACCGAATATTAATTACTTTCAAGGGGACAGTAGTGAATTTGATATTTAGTTATCCTAAAAGATTATTGCGCTTTTTATTGCCCGGTTTTTATAAGAGATTCAGTCGATATAATCGCCTGGCTAACCGGTTAATTAGAGCTCAGGGTTTAACCGTAAGTCATGGGCCTTTTACCGGCATGGCTTATATCAGGAGAATCAGCAGCGGCAGCCAGTTTATCCCCAAATTGCTGGGCTCATATGAGTGCGAAATACACCAGGCAATTATGGATATTATTTCCCGAAAGCCCAAAGCGATTATTGATGTAGGCTGCGCCGAAGGTTATTATGCCGTCGGATTTGCCCGGTCACTGCCTGATACAAAAATTTACGCATACGATATTGATGTCAAAGCGAGGCAGTTATGTTCCGAATTAGCCCAGTTGAACGGTGTAGCAGAACGCATCATCATAAGAGGAGAATGCCACCGAAACGATCTTCGGACTTTACCCTTAGAGGGATCGGTAATACTGTCCGACTGCGAAGGATACGAACTGGAACTGCTGGATCCCCAGGAAGTGCCGCTCCTGGCAAAAGCAACCCTGCTGGTAGAACTGCATGATTTCGTCAAACCCGGCTTGGCTGAGACAGTACTATCCCGATTCCAGGAAAGTCACGCTATTTCATTAATCCCTGTCCAGGAGCGAAATGGCAGTGCATACCGGATTTTAGAGGGCCTTAAGCCCTCACTGAAATTTCTTGCCCTTAATGAAGGCCGACAATTCGATGGCCAACCTACCCTTCAGTCCTGGGCTTATATGATTCCGCGAATATAAACGATCATCGGCTGAGATATGTTACTATGAATAATGTTTCCATCTTACATTTGATATTCTCCCTGGACGTGGGAGGCCTGGAAATATTATTAAAGAATATAGCTGCCCTGCAATTAAAAAAAGGTTATCAAGTAAGCATTGGCTGCATGGGTGGTTATCGAGGGGTAATGGCAGAAGAATTAGAAGCCCAGGGTGTTCGAGTTTTTACCGGCGCCAGACACAAACACTGGTATGATTGTCCTCGCTATGCCTTAAAGGCGGCTACAATCATAAGAGCATCAAAAGCGAATGTCCTGCACTGCCATATTGATAGTACCGGAGCTTTAATCCCCATTGTCATTTCTCGTTTATTGGGCATTAGAGTGATGGTCAGGAGTATTCACAACTCCTTTCCGGGCCAGGAATGGGGCGCGATAAAAAGGATTTGGCGCAAGTTAGAGATAAGTATCTGTGTTTTACTCGGCACCCGATTGGCGGCAGTAAGTAGTGATGTGCGTGAGAACGAGGTTAATGTATTTAAGATCCCACGAAGATGGATTGAAGTAGTACCGAATGGCATAAATATCGCTGCCTTCGAGGCTAGCGAAGGAGCAAATATTCCCGTCCAGTCATTGATCGGCAAAGATATTCCCCGCGGTCAGGTATATTTACTTTGCTGTGTAGCCCGATTTTTCGAGCAAAAGAATCATCAAATGTTAATCAGAGCCATGGCGGAATTGCGGCAACGAAACCTTAGGCGGGAACCGCATTTGTTATTAGTTGGAGAAGGCCCTTTGGAGAATCAATGTCGTACGCTCACTAAAGAACTGGCACTGGAAAATAATATTCATTTTCTGGGCCTGTGTCGAGATATTCCCAAGCTTCTTTCCCAGATCGATTTGTTTGTAATTTCCTCCCGTTACGAAGGCGTCGGCTTAGTAGCTATTGAAGCGATGGCGAGCCGAAAACCGGTTATTGCCACCAATGTTCAGGGACTGCGCCAAGTAGTGGTAGATGGTGAAACAGGTATCCTGGTCGATAAAGATGGTCCGGAGAAATTCGCCGATGCCATTGAGCTGCTCCTGAATAGTCCGCCGCTATGCCAGAAAATGGGACAGCATGGATATGAACGCGCCAAAAAACTGTATTCCCTGGAAAGTTGCCTGGAGAAATACGAAAAGCTTTATGGATTAATCGTATAATTTTATAAACTTAAGCCTTGGTTCTATTTTTATTAATGGAGATAATTTTGCCGAAAGGTGTAATGGTTATTCAGGCGGGGGCGATCGAGAAAAACGGAGTGATCCATATTCCTTCGCATTGGCATTTTATTTTAAAGGCTTACGGAGAATTACTTCCGGGGACAATCCTGGTTTGTCGCAAAGAAAGCCGTTTAACGGATAAAGCTACCCTGCCTGTGCCTGACGGCCTGGAACCGGTCCTGCTGGATAAATTCGATGCCGACGGAGCGATGAGCCGATTATACGCCTATTTTCAGGCCCGCCCTAAATTGAAAGAGATAGTTGCCCAGGCAAAATTTGTGGGCGCAGTGCTCCCTTCCTATTTAGGACACATCGCGGCCAATTTCGCCATCAAAATGAAAAAGCCGCTGTTTGTGGAAATTGCGGGCGAAAATACCATCTATGATCGAAGATTATCCTTAAAACTGCCTTTCCGGTATCTAGCGCATAGCCGTACGCTCAATATTGACGCCCAGGTATTAAAAAAGGCTGATCTGGTTGTCTATGTTTCGCAATATTTAGCAGATACCGCCGTGATTTTACCACGTATCTACGGCGTTGTCCCTCATACCACCATATACAACCGCGATATTTTTAGGAGAGACGATACCTGCCAAGACAAAGTAATAAAAATATTTTCCGCCAACCGGATTGTGCAGGAAAAAGGTTTACAAAATCTTCTGGTCGCTGTCCGCAAGCTGCGTGACGACGGTTTTAATATTACCGCAATGCTGGCGGGTGATGGAGACTATTTAAATACTTTAAAACAGCAATGCTCGGACCTGGATCTGGACGAACAGGTGTCATTTCCCGGCCATATTAATGCAGGTGATAACTTATGGCGGTTGTATCGGCAGGCAGATATTATGGTTCTGCCGACTTTGGCCTCGGGGGAAGGCACTCCCAAATGCATCCTAGAGGCGTTTGCCTCCTGCTGCCCGGTTATTGCCTCAGCAACGGGCGGTATAAAAACACTGCTCGATAATGGACATCGAGGGATACTGGTCGAGTTGGGCAGCATCGAAGAATTAGTCGCAGCGATAAAAACGATGATAACTGATGACGAAGCCCGCAGAAAATATATTAAAACCAGCTATGAATGGGTATCAAATGCTACCTTGGAAAAACGCACAGAAATGTTAAAAGATTTACTAAATCGGCATTTGCCTGCTGGTACGACAAAATAAGAACCGACGGGAAACTCCGACATGCTGGACAATATCCGAGCAGACTTTAAGGCTAATTGCGGAGGGAAAATCACACTTCGCCTGGCGATATTGAACTTATTCGCCAATACCGACTTCCGTCTGGTGCTTTGGTATCGTATTTGCAACTGGTTATACAAACACAAATGCAAATCTCTGGCACATTTTTTAACCTATCGTGCCAAGAAAAAGTATGGTGCTGAAATTTCACCTTTAGCGATTATCGGCAGCGGTTTTAGATTGGTACACAGTTTAGGAACCGTAATCGGCAATCTGAGCAGGATAGGAAATAACTGTGTAATTTATCAACAAGTAACCATTGGCACCGATGATGCTTTGCGTGGGAAAATTGAATATCCCGTGATAGAGGATGAGGTAATCGTCTATGCCGGGGCAAAAGTATTGGGCGGGATCAGGGTTGGGCGGGGAGCGATTATCGCCGCCAACGCAGTAGTGATTACGGATGTTCCGGAAGGAAAACTAGCCGGTGGTGTACCGGCAAAAATAATCGGAACCTGTGAGAAGTAATATTAAAAACGAACAACAATGTTGTTTTATAAAAATAAACGGCACTCATTTGGTTGGAAACGGTATCATTAATCGGGGCGTATTTTGTACAAAACATCGATATCAACACTATCCCACCAGTAACCCCGGGTTTTCTTCATTATATTGAAAAATGACAATAATTCACGTGGCTATTGAACAGCACTTTGTCGAATATCAAGGTGCCATTTACACGGATTTTGCCTTCGCATATTCCTATTGGCAAGAATATCTTCAGGTTTTCGACCGCGTTCAACCCATTGCGCGGGTTCGGACGGCAGCCGAATTGCCGACCGGCTGGAAAAGAGCTGACGGCCCAAATGTAAGTTTCTCGGCGGTTACCGACTATCGCGGCTTGTGGAATTTTCTTACAAAAATTCATAAGGTAATGCGTGATTGCTACAAAGCGGCAAGGAAAGACGGGGTTTATCTGCTGCGGGGAGGAAATATCGGCACATTCTGCTGGCTTTTCTTAATGCTTCGGCGCCGGCCCTATGCGGTGGAGCTTGTCGGCCATGCGGGGGAATCCGTGCTGACGATTAAGCAGGTACAGTTTCTCGGTCTGAACCGGCTAATTGCATATGTCGGACATAAGCTATGCCTGCTAAAGACGAAAAAAGCGGCCTGTGCCAGCTATGTAAGCCGGTTCGTCAATAATATGTATCCCACATCCGACCGAACGAAAGAATGGATCTTCAGCAGCGTTAAGCTGGATGAGCGAACGATCAGTGGGCCGAGGACCGCCGATTCTTTTAAATTCGACAACTGCCACATTATCTCCGTAGGGCGATTGGAACCGGAAAAAGGACATATCGTCTTTGTTGAAGCGATAGCAAAATTGATTAAATCAGGATACCACGTCAGCGCGGTGCTGGCAGGTACCGGTACGGAAATCGAACATCTGCGTCAATGTGCCGCGCAAATGGGCCTGGCAAAAATAATCGATATTTGCGGTGGAGTTCCCTGGGGAGCGGAATTATTTGCCCGACTCGATCAAAGTCATTTGTTTATTATCCCGTCTTTTACCGAAGGTCTGCCCCGCGCCTTAATCGAAGCTATGGCTCGTGGTTTACCCGCCATCGGCAGCGACGTGGGGGGTATCAAGGAATTGTTACCGGATAAATACCGGATCCCGCCCAAAGACAGCGATGCCCTGGCGGAAAAGATAAAACAGGTTATCCATGATCCGGAACAACTAGCCGGGATGTCGCGGGAGAATTTTGCCCGGGCAATGGAATATCGCCTGGAAATCATGAATCAGCGCAAAACGGAATTCTGGCGTTATATCAAAGCCCGTTGTATTTCTTAAGAAAAGATAATTTTTGTAACGAGGTGAATTATGGGTGAGAATTATGAAGCGCAACATCGCCGAAGCGACGCACCGACAGCACAGCTAAGAGATGAATTTCTTACAACCGGGGTTGTGCCGCTGGCGACGATGGTGCGGATTGGGATGATCAGTTTGTTGACCGATCCCTGGCTGACGCTGGTTAAGCATCTGGAAGGGCCAATAGGATTGAAAATCCGCCAGTTATACTGGCGAAGAAAATGCGGTTATATGGGAAAAGGCGTCCTGATCGATCCCGACGTCGATATCAACGGGGCGGGCAGCATTTATCTGGATGATTTTGCCTATGTAGGCAGAGGAGCCCAGCTGCTTACCAATGAAGAGTACAGCGAAGGCAAGATTAAAATCGGCAAGCGATCACACGTGCTGGCGCGGGTGCTGGGTTATGCCGGCGTTGAAATTGGCAATTGTGTCGGCATCGGCAAGGCTTCTATCCTAAGCGCCACGGACAACTACAAAGGCGGATATCGTATGGCCGGACCGATGGTTCCCCGGCAGCAGCGAAATGTCCGCTTTGGCAAGGTGGTAATTGAGGACGACGCTTTTATATCCGAAGGCAGTATCATTATGCCGGGCGTTACCATCGGGCAGGGTGCGGTCGTAGCCGGCAATTCATTCGTTAATAAGGACATTGCCCCCTGGACCATCGTCGGCGGAAGTCCGGTGAAAATGATCGGAGAAAGGGAGAAAGTCCTATTTTCCCCTCTGGACTGACATCTTACAATAGCTGGAAGATATACTATTTCGTCTTAATTTGAATGAATATGGCGGCATTCTCCAACAAGTTGTGCATTATAACGACGATTTCCGGCTCGATAAAAAGCTTTTATCAGGGCCAAATAGAAGCGTTAAATCGCGCCGGTATAAAAACCACTGTCATTTGCCAAAATGATAATGAGTTAAGAAGTCTGCTGCCGGAAGGTACCGATTATATTCCGGTTTCCTTTACCAGGACCATGACCCCCCTGCTGGATATCAAGGCTTTGCTGGAGCTATATTTTATCTTCCGAAAGAACCGTTTTGATATTGTGCAATACAGTACGATAAAAGCCGCCCTGCTGGGATCTATCGCTGCTTTCGCCGCTCGTGTCCCGATCCGCATCTACATCGTGTGGGGGCTTTATTACACCAGCCAAACCGGCTTGAGAAAGCGTCTGCTTAAATTATTCGAAAAAATCATTTGCCTGGTCAGTAATCTTATTATTCCCATCGCCCACGAGATGGTACATTGTATCGAAAGTGAAAAACTGGCGAAAGCTGACAAATGTACCGTCATGTTAAACGGCAGCGCCTGCGGAGTTGATTTTAAAAAGTTCGATCCGGATAAATGTCGCGACCAGGGACGCGAAATTCGCGGTAATCTCCATATCCCGCCGGATGGTATTGTTATCGGCACAGTGGCCCGGCTTACCGGTGACAAGGGGATTAACGAGCTGGCGGCTGCTTTTAATCAGTTGGCACAGCAGATGGATAACATCTTCCTTTTAATCGTCGGCAATCAGGAGGAAAAAGACCGCTTGTTGCCTGACACTGAAAAGCTCATCCATCACCATCCCCGAATTTTTGCAGTCGGCAGACAAATTAATGTACCAGCTTATTATGCCGCCATGGACATTTTTTGCCTGCCCACTTATCGCGAGGGTTTCGGTGAAGTCAATCTGGAAGCACAGGCCATGGGTTTGCCTGCCGTCTCCACCGATGTGATTGGGCCGCGGGAGTCTATAGATAACGGGGTTACCGGCTTCTTGGTTGAGGCCAGGAACACCGGCGCTTTATTGGCCCCCCTGGCCAAACTTATAAAAGATTCCGAGCTGAGAAAAAAAATGGGAAATCAGGCAAAACAACGGGTAATTAAAATGTTCAACCGCCGGGATATGATAAATGCCGTGGTGAATCATAGACTTATGCTGCTCGGCAATGATAATAAATCGGCTTAAATTATTCAACACCTATACATAATACCCTTTTGCTTATCCGACGAACAATGCATTATTATCAGATGATTATAAAAAGAAGCGTCGATATTTTGGTGGCGACGGGGTGTTTGCTGGCATTGAGCCCTTTATTGCTGATTATCGCGACGCTCGTTAAAGCCTCCGGCAAAGGACCGATATTGTTTCTGCAGGACAGACTCGGTAAAAACGCCCGCATTTTCAAGCTCTATAAATTCCGTACCATGGTGCCCGACGCCATAAATATGGGAAGTAAGCTTTTGGTTACCGAGAAAGATTCCCGCATTACGCCGATAGGAGCATTTCTGCGTAAGACCAGCCTGGATGAGCTGCCCCAGCTTTTCAATGTGCTCAAAGGTGATATTTCTCTGGTTGGCCCCCGCCCCACCATTCCGGAACATTTGCCCTACTACGGCGACTTTGAACGCCGTCGTCTGGAAATTCGCCCGGGAATTACCGGGTTGGCCACTATTCGCGGTCGAGCCGGCATCCCCTGGTCCCAGCGGATAAAATATGATGTGGAGTACATTGACAACTTCAGCCTTTGGCTGGACGCGGTAATTCTATTAAAAACTTTCTGGGTGGTACTGCGGCGGGAAGGAACGTATTATGATTATGAAAAATATGGGCCTGCCTTCGACCTTATCAAGGCCGACCATGGTAAAATCAACGAATAATCATTATGACCTGTGATGTTTTAATTACCTATAGCTGGAACAGGGTGGGATATTGTATTCTGCGAAACCTAACTGATAACGGCTTAACTGTTATCACCGCCGATGCCAGCAAATACAACACCTGTTCGCTGTCCAACCGGGTAAAGGAGAGTTTCGTATATGCGGATCCTTTTACCAGGCCCCAGCAGTTCATCCGGGACCTCAACCTGATTATCGCAGAAAATCAACCGAAAGTGCTGATTCCGACTCACGAGGAAACATTTATTATCGCCAAGTATAGAGAGTGTCTCCCTGCCGACATTATAATTCCGATTATGGATTTTGCCTCCCTCATCAAAGCTAACCATAAAATATCCGCTGCTGAGATTGCCGTGCAAGTGGCGGTGCCGGTACCGCGTATTTACCAGCCGCGGAGCCGGGCGGAGCTGAAGTCCCTGGAAAGCTCATTTCATTACCCGGTGGTTTTGAAAATGCCCAAAAGCAATGCCGCCAAGAACGTGTACTATGCCGGCAATTTTGCCGAGCTTATCAAATTATTTTCCCAATTTCATCAATCCCAGCAAAAAACGGATAACCGCATATATCTTCAGGACTATGTTCACGGCACGGGTTATGGCGCCAGTTTTCTCTACAACCGCGGGCAAATGGTCACGGGTTTTGTGCATAAGCGCCTTACCGAAAAAACCCACACTGGCGGCGTCAGTACGAAACGCGCTTCCGTGAAAAATGATTCCCTGCTGGACTATGGCCGAAGAATATTGGACAGTTTGAAGTGGCATGGCCCAGCGATGGTGGAATTTAAATACGATGAACAGACGGATAAGGCCTGGTTCATTGAAATCAATCCCCGCTACTGGGGTTCGCTGTCGCTGCCGGTTGCTGCAGGCCTGCCTATCCCCTATTGGCATTACTGCATCGCTGTCAACCAGCCCTTTGAGGTCAATGATTATCGCAGCGGGATCATCAGCAAGTGGATTCTGGGCGAGATGATTGCCCTGGTGGAGCGGATAATGTCCCGAAAACTCTCCTGGCGCGAATTATGCCGGTTCTTTAATTTCGCAGCCGATAATTATGACGATTTTAAGAAGGACGACCCGAAAGCATTTATCGGCGAAATCCTATATTATTTTCAAAAGTTGATAAAATCGGGCAAACTCAACCCTGAATCTAATCAAACGGCGGAATATTAATGAAAACCATTGTATTTGATTTCGATAAAACCCTGACCATAAAGGACAGCTTTTATCCCTTCCTGGTCTTTGCCAACCAGGATGGTTGGTTTATAAAATCACTTAAAAAAGCCCTGTTCTTTATTTGTCGGGTCTTGTTTCAACTACGAATAATCAGCAACTTCATCTTAAAGGATCTGGGAATTAAAATATTTCTCAGAAATTATTCGAAAGATGTCGTCCGGCAAGCCGGAGAAGATTTTTTCCGTCGCATACCATTTCATGACAATATCGTTAAAGAGCTTCAAATCTGCCTCAATCAGGACAATACTCAGGTCTTTATTTCCAGTTCTTCCCTGAACGAATATATCGCGCCGATTCTTCAGTCGTATCCCACGCTTCGCATTTATACCTCAAACCTGAAATATGTGGATAACCAAGTAATCGGCCTCGGACTGAATAATTTCCGCGATCAAAAACGCGTTCCCTTCGAAAACCAAAAAATTGATGTATTATTCACCGATTTACTGGAAGATTTGCCGTTGGTGGAAATCGCCCAACGAACTAATATTGTCCGCGCGGACGGCCAAATTTCCACCTGCTCCGGTGCGAATGAATTTCGCGCCCTTATGGCGAAAAATTACAATGCTTCTGACAAACCTCCGTCTCAATCACACCCGGATGCGAGAAAAAAAGAATACGAGAAGCTGGAACCTCGTCATATTCCCAAGAACTATTATGATTTTGCTTTTTATATCGACCGGGAAAGAATTCTCACCTATTGGTATCAGATAAAAGAAATCCTGGCCCTCAATCCTGCTAAAATTCTGGAGGTTGGCGTCGGCAACAAAATTGTTTCGAGTGTTCTGGCAAACTATGGCATAAAAACCATTACCGCGGACATCAATGAATCTCTTGGCCCGGACAAGGTGGTGTCGGCCACCCGGCTGGATACCGCTTTCGGGCCCGGCGAGTTCCCCCTGGTGCTTTGCGCCCGGGTATTACATCATTTGCCTTTTTCCGAATTTGATACTGCTTTGTCCCAGTTGTGCTATGTTACCCAGGAGTATTTGCTGCTTACTTTACCTTTTGATACCTTGCAGTTTTATATTAACTTCAGAATCACCGGCAGCACATCCCTGCCGATATCCATTCCCTTTCCGCTGGTTTTGAAAAGAATATTACAACGGCTTTTAAAGATGACCGAAATAAGCGGGCCCCAAAGATATTGGAAAATTAATTCCCGCAAAGAGACTCATTTATCCCATATTCAAAAAATTATAAACAAATATTTTTTTATCGTAAAGTATTACCGGGTTCCCGAGGCCAAAAGCCATGCTTTTTTCATCCTTCGAAAGAAATAGGCGTCATGCGGGTATTTGATACCAGTTTTTTAATAGTTTGCGCCTCGGCTATTGTGGCTTTTTATGTTATTTTTTTGAATGGCGCCCCGCAAGCCTTCCATTTTTAGAAAACCTTTTGTCCAGATCACTATTCCTGAAACGATGATTATTGCCAGATATACCCAAAAAGCGTAAACACTGCTGATTTGACTGATTATCAGTCCCGATAAAGCGTACATCCCCGCCAGGAAATAACAGATAATAACCGTTTTACTTAAGGAAATACCACGATCGATTAGCTGATCATAGATATGGCCTCTGTCGGATATGAATAAGGGCCTTTTGTTGACCAGTCGGCGAACCACCGCGGTTGCCGTATCGAGAATCGGCAGGCCGAATATTAATATCGAGGCAAACCACCAGCGGGGAGTTCCTTCGGCGAACATTATCATCATGGTCGCCGCCAAAAAACCCAGCAGCATACTGCCGGCGTCGCCCATAAATATCTTCGCCGGGTAGGTATTTAAGGGCAAAAAACCGCATATGCCTCCCAGCATCGCCAGACATATTATGATACGCACCGGATCGCCTACTTCGCTGGCGAACCATCCTGCCATCAGAATTGATAATACCAGCATGGCCAGGGTGATGATGGCGGTAACGCCCGCACACAGTCCGTCCAGTCCGTCCAGCAGATTCAGCGAATTGGTCGCCCCCAGCACAAAGATAATTACTATGGGAATGCCTGTTATTTTTTCAAACACGGGAGACATATATATACCAAGATAATCGGAAAAATAATGCAACGTCGGCCGGATACCCAGCATTAACAGAACTATGGCCGGTAACAACTGTCCCAAGATTTTCCTGCCCGGCGATAAAATAAATATGTCATCCACCAAGCCAACGAAGCAGGCGATAAAACTGCCGACCAAAATACCCAGCAGCCAATGCATCGCCTTATCAAAACCATTTGCTCCCTGCAGACAGAGTAAGCCGATTAAAATACCTATCGTCAGTCCGATTAGGATACCCACGCCGCCCAGATATGCGATAGGTTCTTTATGGGTTTTTACAAATGCGTCCGGCCGGTCAACTATGCCGTATTTGATGGCGATTTTTTTGCAAAATAAGGTCGCCCCCAGGGCACATATAAAAGACGATACGAACACCGGCCAGAAATGCCATAACCCGCTCAGTGAATAGTAAGAACCGGCCATATTCATGATAATATAAAACTCGCTTAAGAAAATTTTCCAATTTTATGTCCGTAATTGATTATAAAAATAATTTGCCTTTGTGTCTATAGCAATACTATTGAAAGGAACTGTAAAATTATCACGGGTAATACCATAAGGCTTCGGTTCTTGAAAAAGGACGATCTCGGACTAAAGGTAAAATGGATAAATGATCCGGAAGTCAACAAGTATCTTCATTATGAGCTGCCGCTGAGTCTGGCCAAGACGGAAAAGTGGTTTCAAAATGCCGTCTCCGATCAGACCCGCCGGGATTTTATCATTGAAACCTTGGACAACCAGCCCATTGGACTTATCGGACTAATAGGCATTGACCCGATTCACCGCATCGCGGAGATTTATATCGCTTTGGGAGAAATTGAGTTCTGGGGCAAAGGCATTATGGCGGATGCGGAATCCGTTCTCATTCAATGGGCCTTTGACACCCTGGACCTGTACAAAATTTGGGCTCAAACTCGCGCTACCAACACCGCCAGCATTATTACCATGAAAAAGCTCGGCTTCCAGGTGGAAGGTACTCTTCGGCAGGAAAAATATGTCGCCGGCCAAAGAGTGGATCTAATCCGCATGGGATTATTACGCCAGGAATTTAACCCCATTCCGACAGAATAACTTTTTATGCGACTTCATCATATAGCTTACGTTACCGACAATGTTCGGCAGAAAGCTGATTCTCTTGGTAAATTACTTGGTTTTAAGCTCATATCCGGCCCTGTTGATGATATTGAACAGGGCGTTAAGATAATTTTTTTAGAAATGCCCGATAAAACCCGGATGGAGCTTCTCGAGCCGCTGGACCAGACCAGTCCGGTTTATCGCCACCTTAAAAAAGGCGGTGGTTTATACCACCTCTGTTTTGAAGTAGATGACCTTGACGCCGTTCTGGCTGAAATAATCCAAGACAATCGCGCCATGATTGTTAAACAGCCATCCCCTGCTCCCGCCATCGAAAATCAGCGGGTGGCTTTTGTGGTTACCCGGGAAATGGACCTGATTGAATTTCTGGAAAGCGGCAAAAAATAGATAGGCATTTGGCAATGGACCTGAACACCATCATCCGACAGGCAAAGGAAGCGGATACCTGGCTGGCTTACCGCAAGGCAGCACGGGATATCCAGTCTAACCTCGCCGCCGGCGAAGCCGACGCCCTGATTAAAGTAAAATCCGCCTTTCTCAGCTCCTTCACTATTGAGCCGCTGGTGGATTATGCGGTGGTGGAAGCAGCGGCGGACGGGATATACCTTGACACTTATGTTGCGGGTTACCGACAATTCAACCAGGAAATTCTCCGCCCTGACAGCGGATTATACGCTTTTGCCCCGCAGATATCCTTTCTCCTGGTGGAATTCGACTGCTTGTTGGAAAACCATACGGAAGATTCGTCCGACAAAAAATCAGCTCCGGTGGCCCAAAAACTATTATCCCTGGCTGACGTTTATACCAAAAATTCTCCCGGCACCCTAATTTTAGCCAACTTCATTGCCCCCCCGCCCTGGCCCATGCACATCATCCCCGGCGAAATAACCACTGCCGTCAGAACCGCCAATAATATATTGTTCCAGGAAACTGCTCACCAGCCTTCCATTCAGATCTGCGATTTGGATACCTTGGCCGCCTATTACGGCTATCGCCACACCTTTTCGCCGGAAATGATGGCTCTGGCTCGGATACCTTTCAGCGAAGCCTTCTGCAAGCTTCTCGCCCAAAAAATCGTATCTCACATAAAAGCATATAAAAATCTTGTCGCTAAATGCCTGGTGATGGACTGCGACAACACCCTCTGGGGCGGGATTATCGGTGAGGATGGTTTTGACGGCATTCACCTGGGGCCGGACTCTCCCGGCCGGGAATTTGTCGTTTTTCAAAAAGCTATCCTGGAACTTTACCAGCAGGGAGTCATTCTGGCCGTCAACAGTAAAAACAATTATAACGACGTCATGCAGGTTATTCGCGAGCATCCTCACATGGTGCTTCGGGAGAACCACTTTGCCAGTTTGCAGATAAACTGGTCCGACAAACCTTCGAACATGCGCCGCATCGCTGACGAGCTTAATATCGGCATCGACAGTTTTGTCTTTTTGGATGATAATCCGGCGGAGCGGGCGATGATGCGGCAGATGCTGCCGTCAATCCGCACCCTTGAGCTGCCCGAAAATCCCAGCTTATTTGCCCGCACCCTGCGGGAAACCAATTTTTTTGCCCGACCATTCCTTACCGACGAAGACCGTCGGCGGGGTGAAATTTACGTCGCACAGCGGAGGCGACAGGAGCTAAAGCTGTCCGCCGTAACCTTCGACGATTACCTTAAATCCCTGAAAATGAAGGCTTCCATCCGTCCGCCGACCGACAGCGACATCAACCGCATCGCTCAGCTTACCCAGCGAACCAACCAGTTTAACCTCACCACCCGCAGATATACCGCCTCTGATATCGCCGCCCTGCTCGCGGATAAGAACAAAATCCTTTATACCCTCGGATTAAAAGACGCCTTCGGTGACAACGGCATGGTAGGCCTGGCCATTATCATACAGGAAAATAATATCTGGCATATTGACACTTTTCTTATGAGTTGCCGGGTTATCGGCCGGCAGGTTGAAGACGCACTGGTAAATCGTATCTTGCAGGACGCTGCTGATCATCATATTGTTGCTGTTGAGGCGATTTACCTTCGTACTGCCAAGAATGAGATAGTCGCTGACTTCTGGCAAAAGATGGGCTTTCAAAAAACTTCCGCCAGCCGGGACAGTTCTGATTGGAATCTCGATCTGGCCGATTTTACTCCTCGTCAGTTTCCCTACCTTGAATTTGAGTAAATCCTCCGTATTAGTTTTATCAAGTTTTTAATGAACACGTTTTTATCACAACCCCGCAAAATAACCTTTTGGCACTGGCTGGGTTTCTTTGCCCTTGCCGGTCTGCTCATCCTTTATGGTTTAGCCGGCAAATTTGAGCCGGTCGATGACGCCTTTATATCTTTCCGTTACGCCAAAAACTGGGCCAATGGCTTTGGTCCGGTATTTAACGTCGGCGAACGAGTTGAAGGTTACACCAATTTTCTTTGGATGGCCCTTATGGCTTTGGCCGGTAAAATGGGCCTGGATATCGTTCAAGTGGGCAAATGGCTGGGCATGGCCTTTGCTTGCCTTGCTTTGCCTCTCACCTTTGTTTTGGGCCGGCTCATCGCCCGGGAAAGAAATTGGTCGCCGGGCCTAGCTTGGGTCCCACTGGTAATCTTGGTTGCCTATCCCGGCTGGGCCTATTGGGGTTTCAGCGGGATGGAAACGCCGATGCTCCTCTGCCTGGTTCTGGGATTTATCCTGCTGGGCTGTCGGCTGAATGCTTCCAAAACCGCCTTGTTTTTCGCTGCTTTGCTGGGCGTCCTGGCCGCCATGACGCGGTGGGAAATCGTGATATTATGGCCGGTTGTTGTTATTACGCAGCTATTTGACAGGAATCGGCCGGCTGTTTTCCGCTGGCTCAGAGCGGTGGTGTTAGCTCTGCTGCTGCTTATTGGCTTCGGCGTCTATTACACCGCCCGATACTCATATTACGGCGATCTGCTGCCCAATACCTTTTACGCCAAGATGGGCGGCACGTTTATCTCGCGTTTAACAACGGCGGGGATTTATACCGGCGAATTTGCCCTCAACTGGTTATTGCCGCTAACACTGATTGGCTGGCTGTTGGGGGAAAAGAAACGCTGGTCCATTCTGCTGACGATAATTTTTGCGATATATCTCGCCTACGTCGTATGGGCCGGCGGCGACCATTTTCCCTGGCTGCGGTTTTATCTGCCTATACTGCCCATTGCCGCTGTTTTTATCGCCGATACCATTAACCGATTGTTGGTCTTGTCCCCGCGATTCACCCATAGAAACAAGCTCGCAGTAGCCTTTACTTTGGCCTTTGCCCTGATGGTATTTGGCATCGCCTGGCGAATGGAATTGCTTACCGTCAGGATGCGGCAGCAAAGGGAATCCGACTGGAAAACCGTTGCTCGCTGGGTCCGCCAGACCTTTCCTCCTGATTACCAGATTGTCCTGGCGGTTATTGGTACCGTGCCTTACTACTGCGAAAATCCGGTGATTGATTTTCTGGGATTGACCGACTATGAAATCGCTCATTTGGGCCGAACCGACTCTAGCGAACCGCCCGGCCACCAAAGATATAACATCAATGCCGTCTTGCAGCGTCGGCCCGAAATCTTCCTGGGCATGGCTCGGCTTTACGACTTTTCTCCGACCCAGCGGGAAACTGCCCCCGGTCGAAAGGCTTTCCAGAAAATGCTTGACTTGCCGCTCTTCCAGCAGAACTACCGTTTTGAAGTCGGTCGAATAAACGGTCAATTCGTGCCCTATTGGATAAGAAACGATTTAGTATTATCACAACCTTGACAGGAATCTTAGCGAGGAGATTGAATGCAACAGCGGCTGCAAAAGATATTTCAGCAATCGTTCGGATTAGACCATATTGACGATTCCATGTCTATCCAAAACGTGAAAAACTGGGACTCGATGGCCCATGTCGGCCTGATGATGGCTTTGCAGCAGGAATTCGGCGTCAGTATCTCGCCTGCTGTCGCGATCGAATTGACCGATATCGCCGGTATTAAAAAATTTCTTTTAGCTCAAGGTATTAAATGAGCACCCCCCTGCCATCGCTTTTACGCCTGCCTTTAGCCGAGCTGCCCACCCCCTTGCATCGGCTGGACAGACTCGCGCAGCAGCTAAAGGGGGAGGACATTTTTATCAAGCGAGACGACCTCTTGGGTCGGCTGCTCGGCGGCAGTAAGCTCCGCAAACTGGAGTATATTATTCCCCTCGCCCAGAAGGCCGGCGCCGACACCCTGATTACCACCGGCAGTTTCCAGTCCAATCACGCCTGTCTTACCGCTTTAGTCGCGCGAATGCTCGGCTTGCACGCCGCCGTTGTTCTGATGGGGCCCGATACCCATAAAACCGCTGCCTTCAATGAGAAAATCCAACAAAAATTGGGCGTTGACGTCCACTTTGTTACCTATATTGAGGGTGACCGCCATAGCCGTGAAACGCTCAGTGCCCGAGTGGACCGTTGTGTGGCGGAAATAACCGAAAATCTTAAAGCACAGGGCAAAACTCCCTTTTTCGTCCCCCCTGCCGGCTGTTGCCTGGAGGGTTCTTTTGCCTTTGCCCTTGCCTTTGATGAGTTGCACCAGCAGATGACCCGTTTAGGCGGGGATTCTTACCACATAATTGTTCCCGTCGGCACCGGCAGCACCTACGCGGGCTTATGGTGTGGTGTCCGGAGAGCCGGCGTTGACGTGAACATCCTGGGCGTCAGCATTGCTCGGCCGAATCCCCGCTGCACTGATGAAACTATTATTGCCGCCGACCGGCTCTGCCGGCTGCTCGACCTGAATCCCCCCCAGCCCGCCGATATGAACATCACGGATGAATTTATTGGTACGGGTTATGCGCAGCCGACCGACGCCGCCCAGCGCGCCATAGCTTTGATGCTGGAGACCGAGGGCCTGCTCCTGGATCATATTTACACCGGTAAGGCGCTGGCCGGCCTGATTGACCTGCTTCGGCGAAAGCGATTTGACTGTCGCCCATTGGTCTTTTGGCATACCGGCGGTTTGCCGGGTGCTATTGATTATCTGGGATTAATGTGACGACGGTTTACTTTTTTCAATAAACCGCTGGAGCTTGGGAATGAAGTATTTCTTTCCTGTAAACCCGAATGCTTCCGTTTCGTCGTTATTCGGCCATTGCAGAACGCAGGTGGGAAAAGAGGTAATTTTATATCGGGCGACCAGTGTGGTTTCGACATCGCCGTTGATATCGATGGGGATAAAATACTTGTTAATAATTGCGGCTCCTTCCGGGCTTTCGCAGATTACCCGGATCCGCCTGCCGTGTTCCGCCGCGGCACTGTCGAACAATATCAGCACTGCCTTGTTTTGCTCCTGCGCCAATTTCATGCCTTCCTGATAGTTGTACTGCCAGGTTATCGCCGGCTTAGCCCGAACGATAATAACGATTATTATCGCCAATGCCGCCGCGATGAATAACCAGCCTTTGAGGTTCGATTTCTTCTTTTGCTCTGTCTGTATATGTGATCCGTTATCCATGTGCCTGCGGTCCTGTTTATTTATCCAGGTTAAGTAATCTATTTTAATCTTTTCATATTATCCAATTATATCTACAATAGGCAAGATTATTATACCCCAAAGGTTTCTTCCGTTTATTTGTTTTTTGGGGACTTTTTCGTTATACGATAAGGTGCTTTTTTTCGATAATATCAATATCGTATAATAACGGGAGTTTCTAATATGCGTATTCTTTTATCCAGTGTTGGCCGTCGCGGTTATCTGGTCCGCTTTTTTAAGGAAGCACTGGACCCGGGCGATGAAATCTGGGGTGGTGATTACAGCCCCTATGCCTCTGCCTTTCACAATTGTGACCACTCCGTTATTTTGCCTGAGGTTACGGATCCGAATTACGTCCCCGAAATCATAAATTTATGCCGCAAGCTCAAAATCAATATGATTATTCCCTTGATTGACCCGGAGCTTGAGGTTCTTTCCTTACAAAGGGAGCTTTTTGTTCAGGACGGTATCCTCACGGTGGTTTCCCCCTATCGCTCGGTTGAAACTTGTTACGACAAGTTTTTAACCTATCAGTTTTGCCTAAAAAACAGCATTGCCGCTCCGCTAACGACTGTTGATATCCAGGAAGCCAAGCAATTGATTTCCCGGGGTCGGCTCACCTGGCCGCTCGTCGTTAAACCGCGCAAGGGCAGTGCCTCGGCGAATATTACCGTTTGTTGCGACATGATTCAGCTTGATGCCGCCTTTGAGAGCTGTCCTCAGCCGATTATTCAGCAGTATATTGACGGCGCGGAATATGGTTATGACATTTTTAATGACATTGATTTCCGTCCCCTTGGTGTATTTTGCAAACGCAAGATTGCCATGCGGGCCGGTGAAACTGACAAAGCCGTCAGTACCGACGACCCGCAATTAATTGCTTTTGGTCTTAAAATCGCCCAGTCCCTGGAGATCTTTGGTCCTATGGATGTTGACGTTATGGTGGGCTCCGACGGCCCACAATTGCTTGAAGTTAATCCTCGGTTTGGCGGCGGCTATCCCTGTGCTCATTCTTGCGGCGCCGATTTTCCTGGTAAGCTCATTAAAATCGCCCGCGGCGAGAAGCTCACTCCCAACATCGGCTCATATCCCTCCGGCATTTACATGTTCAAGCAGGATGAAATTTTAAATTGCAATCAGCAAAAAATTGATTCTTTCAAGGACTATCGTTTACTTTAGCCTGCCCCCGGTATTATTTTACCGTTAATTAATTTTACCTCTCGTTTTTCGCCTCTCCCAGCCTCCGCCGCCCTGCTCTACTTTCTACCTTCCACTTTCTTCTGCTCTGCGGCACTATTAGTGCCGCTCCTGGTTTTCACCTCTCCGCGGCGTCAGCCGCACTGCTCTACTCTCTACTTTCAACTTTCTCCTGCTCTATTTTTGCCCCCTCAGGGGCAAAAATCGGGGCGACAGGACTTGAACCTGCGACCTCTTGACCCCCAGTCAAGCGCGCTAGCCAAACTGCGCCACGCCCCGAATATCCTCCCTCATATTTCTGTATCTTATGATTGTATATGTTGACAGTTCAGTGAAATTTTACTATAAATATTCTAATTATTCACGCGAAAATGTGATTTTTCGGGCTAAAAATGCAGGTTTGCGTCACGAAGGTGTAAAAATCTGCCTGTTTTGCGCCCTCGGCTGCCCGTTTTAACCAGAAAATGCCGGTTTTTAGCCAAAAAATTGCTCTTTTTTTGCCCGGCGGCATAGCCAAGTGGATTAAGGCGACGGATTGCAAATCCGTTATTCGTGGGTTCGACTCCCACTGCCGCCTGTCTTTTTTTTCCTTGTTATTGGCAAAAAAATGCGGTTTTTTACCCTCTTCTCTGATATAAAGTATAAAAACTCGATTAGCGGGAATAATAAAAATGACGACGGGATTTATCACGGACAATTTTTTACTGCAAAACGAAACCGCTCGGCTGCTTTACCATGATTTCGCCGAGCAGATGCCCATCTACGACTACCATTGTCATTTAGTCGCCGGCGAGCTGGCCGACGATCTGAAATTTAAAAACCTTACCCAGCTCTGGCTCAGCGGCGACCATTACAAATGGCAGGCCATGCGGGCCAACGGCGTTGCGGAAGAGTATATCACCGGCAGCGCCTCCGACGAGGATAAATTCCTCCAGTGGGCCGGCACGGTCCCTTATACCATTCGCAATCCCCTTTATCACTGGACGCATTTGGAGTTGAAGCGTTATTTCGGCGTCGATGAATTGCTTACTCCGCAAAATGCTCCGCGGATTTACGAGCATGGCAATCAAATGCTGGCTGATCGCCGGTTCAGCGCCCGCTCTCTGCTGCGGAAGATGAATGTCGCCGTGGTCTGCACCACGGACGACCCGACCGATAGCCTGGAGCATCATCAGAAAATCAGCGACGACGGTTTTGAGATTAAAGTTTACCCCGCTTGGCGGCCGGACCGGGCGATGGCACTCGACGATCTGGACGCACTTAACCGGTGGATAGATTCCCTGGCTGCGGTCTGTGATATACAGCTTTCCGATTATGACTCCTTTTTAACCGCCCTGCGTAACCGCCACGATTATTTCCATAACGCCGGCTGCCGCATCAGCGACCATGGCCTGGAAAGGGCTGTAGCTGAAGATTATACCCATAAAGAGATTCAAAAGATTTTTGATAAGCTCCGCTGCCGCCGCCCGCTCGAGCCGGCGGAAAAGCTGAAATTTAAATCCGCCCTGATGATCGAGTTTGCCGTCATGGACCATGAAAGCGATTGGGCCCAGCAACTTCACATCGGCCCGCTCCGCAACACCAATTCCCGTATGTTCAAGCTGCTTGGCCCCGACGCCGGCTTTGATTGCATCGGCGAAGGCGAAAATGCGTCTGCCTTAGCCCGGTTTCTGGATCGACTTAACGTGCTGGGTAAGCTGCCCCGCACCATCCTCTACAACATCAATCCGCGTGATAACGAAATGTTCGCTGCGATCACCGGCAGTTTTCAGGACAGCTCCATTCCCGGCAAGATTCAATACGGCCCCGCCTGGTGGTTCCTCGACCAAAAAGACGGCATTGAAAGGCAGCTTAGCGCCCTGTCGAATATGGGGCTGCTGCGGCGCTTCGTCGGTATGGTAACCGATTCCCGCAGTTTACTCTCCTTTCCCCGCCATGAATATTTCCGCCGAATCTTATGCAATCTCCTGGGCAGCGAGGTGGAAATGGGCCTTTTACCCCGCGATATCTCTCTCCTGGGCGAGATGGTCCGGGAAATCTGCTTCATTAACGCCAAAAACTATTTCGGCCTGAAACTGGATTAGTCTCCGACGTCCTCACCCTGCTACCAACGCCCTATTTGACATTTATCTGACCTTGGGCATTTGCATCTTTTTCCAGTCCATATCGGGTTTTTCTTGTACTTGTGATATTCCAATCTTTTTAACTTCATCGATATGGTTAACGACCTTTTTAAAGCCCTTAACATATTGGTCTATCAAATTCCTCTTCGCCTGGGGGAAGACAGGTAAGGCCAGAAGCTCGTCCCGTAGTTTTTCGCTGACCGGCAAATCGCCTCGCTTATATGTTACCGTGCTGGGGCCAAGTGGGCAGCTCCAGGGACACCCCTTGCCCCATATATCTCTTTGCTGAAAGATGGGCTGAAGATGCAGCAGGATATACCTTTCGGTAGTTACCTCTATTCCTTCGGCCTGCAGGGCGGCGATGAATTTGTTCATCTCCAATCCCTCGATATCCTGTGCCTGGTATTTTATACGATAACAATAATAATCTCTCTTGACGCCGGGCGGGGTTTCGATTGTCTCAATACCTCTAATGTTCCTTAACTGGGCGGTCAGATAATCAAGATTTTCCCTTCTTTTTTTGTTCCTTTCATCTACGAGTTTAAGCTGTACTCGTCCTATCGCCGCAGCTAATGGATGAATCCTGTACTTATAACCAAAACACGTATGTGCGAATTTGCGGTATTCTGAGCTTTCCGGCAGACCCGGCAGTCTCTCATAGTGCCCTAATGCCAGTGCGCGCTGGTAATATTCCTGATTATCTGTTATTAACAATCCGCCTTCGATGGTAGGCAGCAATTTAGTGGCCTGATAGCTAAAACACCCAATGTCGCCGATGGTACCCGTTTTCTTACCTTTATACTCGGCGCCGTGGGTATGAGCGGCGTCTTCTATGACCTTTACCTTATGCTTTTTGGCAATAGCCATTATCTGCTCCATTTCGCAGGGCAGTCCGCACAGATGTACCACTACTACCGCCTTGGTTCGGTGCGTAATCTTCTTTTCAAAGTCTTTCGGGTCTATATTCAATGTTTTGGGATCGACCTCCGCAAACACCGGGACGGCGTTACAAGCCAAAATCGGCATAGCGCTGGCCCAGTAGGTCAGTGAGGGTACGATAACCTCATCGCCCGGACCGACTCCTATCGCAAATAGCGCACCATGAATGGCGCTGGTGCCGTTATTGTGCGCTAATGCATATTTTGACCCATAGTAATCTTTCAATTCGTCTTCGAACCGGTATGCCTCCTCGTAAAAAGAGTAGTTTGGCATTTTCATCACGCGTTTTACCGCGGCAAAATCCTCATTGCTGAATGTCGGCCATTGAAGGGCGTTGGTCTGGTCCGAAGTTACAGCTTTCTTCCCGCCATTGATCGCTAATTTTTCACGCATTACCGCCTCCTATCGAACTGTCTTATATTGATACCTGAATGAATGTTTCTACTAAAATCACCTTGACCGCCTATCCGAATTTTTCCCGGATGAACTCCGTCAGGCTGATAACACCATAGTATGACATAGCGACTGAAAAAATGATTACTCCGATACAGGCAACGTTCATCAGTGCCGAATTTTTATGTTCTCCCATCTGCTTCTGGTTCAGCAGAATAGTGATGGAAATAGTTGATACCGGCACAATGACAGCCAGGAGCGCCATTGTTACAATCATAAGCAGCACAGGTTTGACGTTTATATATGGTCCGCTTAGGCAGATTATAAAACAAATTATCACAAAAGTCCGGCTGATGTTAGACTTGGGGTCAGTCTTGGTATTCGTATAATCAGAGATAAGCCAGGGCGCAATCAACGCGGTCGGGATAAGACTCGATAGACCGGCGCCCAGAATGCCAATGATAAATATAGATATGGCAAACTTGCCGGCCAAAGGCTCCAGGGTCCTGACCATATCAACTGCCTCTTCCACGGGTTTATGTACAACATATAATGTGCCGGCAGCGCATATCATAATCGCGATACTGAGAATCAACATCGAAACAACTGATACAAAGGCATCGAACCACGCCCGTTTTTCTTCCCGGAGCCCCCAGCCCTTTGCCTTGATTATTATACTGCGACAGTAGAATACGGCCGAGCTGAAGGTTGTACCGGCCATACCGGCAACAATCAGCGATGCTCCCTGTTCCCTGGGTACGGCGGGCACCAGGCCTGCTATGATTTTTCGCCACTCCGGCACTACTAAAAGAGCGGTAGCGACGAAACAAAGCCCCATGACCGATACCAGTATCGATAATACCTTTTCCAGATATTGATAGCTTCCCCTCCACATAATCACAAATACCATAGCCGATAAAGAGGCGGTTAACACAAATTTCGCCCATTCACCCTGGTATCCTATGCCATATTTAATCCACTCCTGCAAAAGATCTACTACAATTGCCATCAAGCCGGCAATTCCCGCAATCTCAGCCAGAGAAAGCGTACAGAGTATAAAAATACCAATCAGCCTGCCCAACGGAAGGTGCCGTTTGATGGCATATAAAATTGTGTCACCTGTCACCAGTGTGTATTTTCCAAAGGCGTAGATCGCTATGAACGTAAAAAGACAGGATAGTACCAATGTCCATGTTAGTGACATGCCCCAGCGTGAGCCGGCCGAGGCCATTGTCGTCACACTTCCGGTACCAATGTTGTAGCCGATAAGGAACAAGCCCGGCCCAATCCACGCCAAGAGCTTACTTAGGGGATTCGAACCTTTGTTTTGCATACCATGTCTCTTTTTTATTTTTATTCGTATTCTCGGGCCACCTCAACAAAAGCCCGTATGTTTTCTCCTGGGGTTCCTCGGCAGATTTCCGCACACATCTCGGGGGCTCCATCTTCCACGCATTGAACATATCTTTCACGGATACCCTGCGGCGTTCCCTGTATCATATCCTGACTGGTTTTAAGATTAAAGCTGAAAGGTATCTGAGGTATCTGCTCTATGATGTCTCGGACTTCGAGGTACTGGTCACAACCAGGGTCGTAATGGGTCACGCCTAACATCGGGAGAAATTTTAGATGTTCCCTTCTTAATAGTTCCGAGTGCAGACTCCGGCCCTCGTGCCCGAATTCATCGTAAATTCGTTTCTGGTAAGGGTAGGCGAACTCTTTATATTGCTCGGGGGAAAGCAATCCCGAAAAGTCATCTGATATGTTCGTGCTGCGAATTCGTTCTCCGGTTACTTTTTCGATGGCCTGGCGAATCAGCAACGACGCTTCGACCACCATTTCCAAAAGCTTATGCATCTCCTTCGGATGCAAAAATAAATCCACAAAAAAATCCTGGCCCCTGACGATAACCGCGGTAGTAATAGGACCTTCTGTCCCGCCCAGTCCGACCGGAACGTCGTCGGGGGTGTGCTTTTTCATATATTCGTATGTACGAATCATCCGGGCCATAAGTCCCTCTTGGTAAGGATCCAAGATCTTCAACTTATACACATCCTCGGCCTGGTCCAATACCGGTCTTTTTACCATAGGCACATTATCATCGGGAAATAATATTTCAACACCCAACTGTGTTGCTTCTACGTAAGAAGAATAAGTCGGCTTTACCCCTGTCCTGGGCAAGCCATAAAGATTATGAAACATCTCCCCCGACTTTAACTGGGTTTGCAGCATTATCTTGGGATTGCCATAATACTCACCGAGCTTTACGCCTGCATACTCTGTCGCAATCTCTTCCGAAATTGTAACCAACCAGGGAACATGTCTTATTTTCTCGCTCATAACACTACCAATCATTTTTTAGGGACATCAAAAACCGTATTCTACTACACGGCAGGCCCAAAAATTACTGCTAAATACTACTCAGAGTTTAGTCGAATAATACTTATGAATTTCAATAAGGTCATCATAATCTCCGTTATCAGCGGATTTTATTGCTTTTAGGTATTTTCCCCTTATTTTGCTGGTGCCCTTTACCATATTATCTTCCGGCCACATTGTCACTGGTGCTCCACCTTGCTTCAACCAAATATTGGCTAAAAGTCTGGCCCAGCGGCCATTGCCGTTATCGAATGGGTGAATCTGCACCGCCCTATGATGTAGTCTTGCTGCCTGTTCAATTAAGTCCATGCCGGAATTTCCCCAGGTCTGAAGGTCCCTTAACAGATTTTCCAAGGCAGTACTAATTAGAAAAGGTTTTAAGCCTATGTTTTTTTCTGTTTTTCGTATTTTGCCTGCCCATGCCCAAACATCGCCGAACATCTCTTTATGCAGCTTAAGTGCCCATGTAAGAGTAAAGGGCGCTATACGGCGGGTGGGTTTTTTTATCATATAATTTGTAATCGCTTTGACCGTATTCTTAAACTCTTCTTCGTAGAGTTGCTTGCGGGTAGTCAGGCTTTTGATCTTTAGTCCCGACATATCGTCTATCGGTGTTGCACCGGGTATATCTGCATGGTTTTCAATCATACGCCCCAAACCTTAAAATTTTTGCCCGCCAGTAATTCATGGACGATGTTATCTTCCATCTCCTTGAGGGTTTCGTCATCGACGCCTTGAGATTCCAGGCCGGAGGTTCCCTGTGCCATCGATACCAGAATTTTTGCCTTTTTCCTGGCTTGCTCTTCACGAGTTTCTTTTACACTGCGGATGGGATGAACCTCTATGCTAACTCCCAGAACGTCGGCAATCGCCAAAATTGTGTCGAGACGAACTCCTTTCCCGCCATTCAACGCTCGCTGAACAGTAACAATACCAACACCGGCGCGCTTGGCAATCTCCCTATAAGGGATCCCCAGTTGTTGTCGGCGATATTGGAGTTTTTTTAAAATTGTCTCTGTCTTTTCCATTGGTAATTATCCTAATGTTATATTTATAATTATATCATAAATGATATATCATCAATCTTATTATATATCATAATAGATATATCGTCAAGTTATTATTATATCACAAACGATATACAATAATATCCCAATACCACACATATACTTATAATACAAGAAGTTATGTGTTTTTTGGCCGAAAATTATTTTAAGGAGTTTCTGTTTACCCACAGGCGGTAGATTTGCTGTTTTTTTGGATTATTGGATTTATCATAAGACTGCACAACCTTCTCCAGCCCATCACACAGTCGGGTTGTCGTTTCCACATACGACCGGTCGGCGGCTGACTGGGAAATATCCGGCAGCCGCGGCAGCTTACCTTCCGCTACCATTTTAAGCCGGGTCGCGGTCGTATCAAGATAGGCGACCGCCAGCCGGGCGTGGGCTGCTTCATAACTGTCACCCAGTCCAGCCTTCACCAGTCGGTCGTAGAAATCCCTGATTGCTCCAGCCCGCTTTATCAGCCCCGGCCAATCGACATCCGGCAGTGCAGGCTTAGCGGATTGCTGCTGCTGATTGTCTGCGGTCAGTGACTTTAGCAATAGTTCCAGGTCCGGCAGCGGCGGCAGCGCCTTAACCAGCTTATGCGGCGTAAAGGATATCGGTTGAGCATCTCCCATCACAATCTGGATCACCGCCTCCTCCGGCGTCTGTTCATAGGGCAAAAACACCGAGTCCTCGCTATATGACTTCGTCGGCTGGCCGTTGATTAATACGCGGGTAATCTTCCCCTGCCCAACGGCAGCCAGGTACAACTGTTTACTGCCGAAGCGGATAGGAAAATGCTGCTCAAGCCGGGTAATGGTCGGCGGTATGTGGGCAATGACTGTCAGCCCGTCCGCCCGATAGAGATACTCGAACAGCCCGCGGATCATCGCCGCCGGTACCCCCCAGTTGTCGTAAACGCAGTTTATCGGCTGGTTGGGCTGGTAAGGGGCGCTGCCGAAATTGACCAGCGGATTGTCCATGCGGAACCGCCGGGCAAAGGTCAGGATCCGCTGCATCGACCGCCGGGCGTCGTCGAACCGGCCCAGGCGATAGTATCCCATAATCATCCGGGCCTCGCAGGTGGACCAGTGCCCACCGTTGACCCAGGTGCCGAATTTCCACAGCCAGTCCGTACCCGGATTGTACATATCGTCCAGGGCGGGACAATTAGTGATAATCAGATCGTAGGGGCGCAAGCCGGGGATGGAGGCGATTTTGGCGTAGATTTTCCGGGCCTGCTCGTCGTCCGCTACCCGGAAGCAAATCGCGTCATGATTGCACACCGCCTCGAAATAGCCGTGTTTAGCCGCTCCATAAACGCCATGCCGGGTGCCGTCCGGATCGAGCGACTTGATGAAGTAACCCTCGTCCGTCTCCAGTAGCGGCAAACCCTTGCGGGCCAGGTCCCGCCGCTGCGAGTACAACTCGACCTTGTCGCTCCTGCCGATGAGCTTTTCCAGCTCGATCAGCCGGTCCAGGGCGGCAATGTAGGTAATCGATAGGCCCGCCAGGTAGGCTTTATCGAAGCTGCCGTCAGGTTTTTTCCAGCCGGCATAGCTCGGCGCCAGCAGATTCCCCGCCGCCCCCGCCAGGAAGAGATTGTTATTGGGATCGCGTCGGCTTTCAATAAAATCCGCTGAACGCCGCAATTTGGGCAGGTAATGTTCAATCGCTTTTATATCGCGGCTGATCAGCAGTAGTTCCGCCTGCATAACCACGCCGGCTGCCGTGAACTCCATACCCCAGTCGTGGATGTCGATAGCGCCGTCGCCCTGCTTGGCCACGAATCGGCTGGGCGAGGCACAGTCGCAAAGACAGCCGTCCGGCGGAATCCAGTCGAAATTCCTGTGCGGCCGGGTGGTCTTGCCGTCGCCCATCTGGTTGAACCAGAGGTCCTGGGAGTTCTGCAGAAAGGTGATATACGGCTCCTGCAAAAAAGGCAGCTCGCAATAGGTCGGGCCGTAACTGTTCTGCACCCACCAGCAGTTCCACGTCGGCCCTTCGACCAGGCCGTTCCAGTCGGGCATGTAGAACATGGGAAAATTCTGAAATTCGGGGTCCGGCTCGAACATCCGCCGGGAGATATCGAGCAATTGCAGGTACGGGACGTCGCCCTGGCCGCGATAGTACCGACCCTCAAAACGCTCGTCAGCCGATACGGAAGCTGCGGCAACGAGCCCGGCCAAAAGGGCAAGAAACCATAAACGGCGACGCAAACCGGATAATAACTGAATCATCAAATCTCCAGTAAATCTTTATTGGATGGTGCGATAAATCGCACCCTGACATAACAAAGGCTTCCATAATAACCGGCGGCGCTCCAAAATTGCGCTAATTATTTTGGAATATTTTCGAAGCAAAAAACCGTAAGTATATATAATAAAAGGGGATAAAATTTTTCGAAAAATTGTGGTTTTTTGTTTTCGATAGTTCCAAAAACGCGCCGCCGCCGGAGGCGGAGAAAGTCGAAAGACGAGAGTAGAAAGTAACCGTAAATATTCATTTAATTCCTGGGGCAAATCAGTAACAGCGATGGACAGCAATTCGGCATCAGGTTTTATCAGGTTTTTTTCGGCGGAAGGCAGGGGTGTTCCATTTGGCGAGGACGTTTTTGAAGGAGCCCATGATTTTGGTGTACCAGAGGAGGATGCCGATGAAGCCGAGGTTGCAGGCGACTTTCCAGGCTAATAGCCACCAGGGCCGCCACCAGGCGCCGGTGTGGGCTTCGTAGAAATCGGAGCAGCCGAAAATGAAAAATGTAAACCAACCGTAGAAGCAGAAAAGCCGATGCTGCTCACCGCGTTTAATCAAAGGAAAGAAAAAGAACAGCGAAATCGCTATCCAGAAAAAACCCTCAATGATATTGCCGTAACAGGTAATGCCCATAAGTCAAAATCAGCTAAATGATGTTAACCGCCAAACAAAAAGCTTTAGCACAAAAACAAAGAGTTTTAGACAGCGATAGTTGTTATTCCGAGAGCAGGCGAATTGACTGGATTACTACGGCATCGACGGGGACGTCTTCATGATGGCCTATAGTGGTGGTGGGAACCCCGACGATAGCGTCAACCACGTCCATGCCCTCTGTGACTTTGCCGAAAACGGCGTAGCCGGGGTTAGCGCGGCCGGCGTAGTTGAGAAAATCATTGTCCTGGACGTTAATGAAAAACTGGGCGGTGGCGCTGTCGGGACTACTGGTGCGGGCCATGGCGATAGTAGAACGCAGGTTTTTCAAGCTGTGGGAGGCTTCGTTGACAATCGGGTCATGGGTCGGCTTGGAGTGCATATCCGCCGTCATACCGCCGCCCTGGATCATAAAGCCGGGGATGACGCGGTGAAAAATCGTGCCGTCGTAATGCTTCTCGGCGACGTAGCGGAGAAAATTATCCACGGTAACAGGGGCGGCGGACTTGTCCAGGGCGATGGTAATTTTGCCCTGGGTAGTTTCCAGGACTACGCTGGGGGTGGGGTGGTTTTCCGGGCTTGACTTATTCAACGGGCTTAACTCCTCTCTGTTTTCTTTTTCGGATGAAAAATCTTTTTATTTTTTATAATGTTATTCTACCGGCAAACCATCCCAATGGCGATTAAAAACACTATTGATTTTCGTAAAAAATCAGTCAATCGGCGGCAGCTGCAGGTGCTATGGTGAAAGTCTGCGGAGTAACGTATCCATCCCGATAATCGAATCGGAAACAGCCGGTGGAGTCGGTGGAAAAGGAGGATAACAGGCAGTCATTCCGGAAGACGGAATAAGCGGCGTTGGGGGTTAAGCCGGAAACGAGGTGTTCAATGGTGCAAGTAGGGGATGATGAGGATTCAATCCACTTTTTGCTTTCGCCGGCGGAGGTCGGCCAGGAGATAATCCGGACCGTAAGTAAATCTTCGTTAGATTTGGTTATCGACAGCGAAGGGGAATTTTGTCGGCTGGGGAAATATCGCAGGGAGTTATTCCAGGCGTTTACCCCAAAGGGAAAAGAACAGGATAATTGAAAGCTGCCGGTAGTGACGCAATAGTCGTCGAGGTTCAGGTCGATGAGGTACGGCTGGTTCCGCAGGCGGTATTTGATTTGCGTGCCGTTAAGCTCGGTGGTGAGGTGGGGTTCGAGATACAAGCGGTTATATTTCGGCTGAATTCCGTAAATATCGCGGTAAAGGCCGACGATGGGCAGGCAATTCCCGGCAAGAATATCATTGCCGCTGCCCGCCTGGGTGGTGCGTAAATACCTTTGATAAGCCAGGCCGTCCTGCCGGTATTTATCCAAAACCTTCCTGATATATTTGATAGGGATAGCGGGATCGTAATCCTTGTAGGCCCTGATGCCCAGCTCGCCCCAGGAAAGGAAGATGTCGCCGTTTTCATAAGAGGGGAAGGGGAAATTCAGGGCAAGGCCCTCATCCGGATTATAAGGGTAAAAGCTCAACGGCCAAAAAAAGAGGTTTTCCTTTTGCATCTGCGTTTCAATATGGCTAAGAATCGCATCGCGGCGGGCGGGATCGTCGCAAAGGCCATAGCCAATAGCCATAAAATTAACGGGAGTAACCAGATTATTGCCGTGGATGGAATCGTCCTTATCCCGCCAGTAAACGTACCATTGGTTGTTGGGGTCCCAGAACCCATCGCGGTCGGTATCCTTATTGAAGTTTGCTTTTAACCTTTCCGCGAAATCGCGATATGTACCCGCCCGCGTTCGGTCGGCTAACTCTTCTTCCAGGTCCGACCATAAAATAAGGGCATGGTACAATTTGGCATTGACGAAAGCGTTTTCGTAAGCGGCCCAGATGACGTCGATCCAGTCCGAGCCTTTTTCCTGCGCGTGATAATCGGTCATCATCTCGACCAGGGCGTCGCCGTCGGTATCGCGGGCCAAAAGGTAATCCAGGGCCTTCTCGCAGGACTGCTTATGGGTGCGGAGCCAGTCCAAATCGCCGTTGAAGTCGTAAAGCTCGGCTACATTGGTGACCAAATCGGGATTGGAATCAAGCAAGATGCCCCACTGCGCTTCGTAGAATCCAAAGCTGTCATAAGAGCCGGGGATGGCATCCCCCTCTTTATAGGCCCAGCGGGCCTTAACTCGGCCGTCCGGCTGGATGGCGTGGTCGCGGTAATAATCGAGCGTGGTTTTATAGTTGTCGAAATAATTTTCATCATCGACGGCCAGACCCATCTGGGCGATGTATTGCTCATGCAGGCAGATCCAGCCCATAGAGGTGCGCCAGTCGTTGCCGCCCATTAAGCCGGTGTCGATAACGCCGACGCGGGCAATGGTATCCAGCACATCGCGGATGGAATCGCCGGTGAAATAAGGGAAAGTACCGCGGTCATATTCCCGGTGATAGTCAAGGGCGGCAAGGGTATAAGTTACGGAACAGCGGCTGGGTGATACATTAAATGGGGACCAGACGTCCTGGCGGTCAGCGAGAAACCGAGCAAGTTCATGTTTGGTTTGAAGCTCGTTTTCGGTTAGAGAATAATTGAGAGAGAAAATATTGTCCGGAAGATGGGAAAATTTAAGGGCCAAGTGTTCGGCCGCGGAGTAATCAGGTATTATCCGCAGACAGCAGCCGTCATCCTTATTCCATAAGGTTACCCGACCGGTATGGACGCCATAAGTCGCGTTGACCAAATCCAATAACTTGCACCAGGCTACACCGCCATTGCCCAGCAAAGCACCGGTCCAGGTATTCATGGAGGAAAAATTCCAGCAAGGGAAAAAACTGTCTTCAATAGTCGCCCCCGAATGATAAGTTCTATCGATTTTCCAGGTAATATTATCGGCGTTAACGGAAAAAATCCAGGATTCCGTGATTCTGCTATTCACCGGCCCGAAATTTATATTCGACACGGTGACTGTATCACCAATAATAGCAACATCCGGCAGCTCTATTCCGGTACGAGTATCATACCATGTACCGGATATCTTAATGGCACTATATACGCCGAGGGCGGGGGAAATTAACTGTTTGTCGTTTACCATTACCTGGCCGAGCAGGCATTTATGATCGTAATTCAATCTTAACCGCAGGGTATGGTTTTTATCCGTCATAGTGACGAGCTTATTATCCGCGTCATGGATAATGGCGGGAGCTGAAAATTCTTGGAGAGGGGCGGTTTCCGACGCTTCAAGAGATAACGTAAATGCCCGTGAAAAACTTAGGCAGACAATACCTATCCCGGCAAGGGTTTTATAGAGCGGCATGATTCATTTCCCCGGCATTATTTTTCGCCCGCCAGCACTTCCGCGATATTAAGGGCGTGATCTTTAATGCGACGATAGGCATTGAGCATATCCATGAAAAATAAGCTCTTCATCGGAGTAGAGGCGCCGGTTCCGACGCGGGCCAGATGGCGGGTGCGGTAATCCTTCATCAGGCGGGTGATAGATTGTCCTTCAGTTTGAGCCTGAAGGAGAATACCATCATTTTCATTATTGACCGCATCGTTAATAAAATCAATGTAATCGGAAACATGATGGTGCAGGTCGATGAGGTTATCGAGGCCTTCTTTGGATATCTGCTGATTATTTTGGCGAAGTTTGAGATTCAGCTTAAGAATGTTGGTAATATAATCACTAATGGATTCATATTCATCGGCCATGCGCAATTGTTGTCGTCCTCTGTTCATAATGCCGTGCGAGATATTTCCGGCCAGGATGTGTCCCAGAAATTCGACAATCTCTTTTTGGACCATATCGAGGTCCTGCTCGCCTTTGAAGATAGAATCCTCCTTCTGTCTGTCCGGCTTCTGCTGGGATATTACCTCTTTTAAAACATCCAGCATCTTCCTGACATTAAGGGCCATCATTTGTATCTCTTTTTGAGATTGCTGAATACCAAAGGCCGGCGTATCCAGCATGGCCACATCCAGAAAGGTCAGGTGAGGCATTTCATCCTGCCTTTTTACCGGTACAAGGTAATAGAGCACCCGGTGTAAAAGAGCGATAAAAGGCAAAAAAATCAGGACATTGAGAACATTAAAACAGGTGTGGGTGGCGGCGATGGCCTTGAAAATATAGGGATAAGTGGGCAGGTCATTATTATAAACTATGGTAGTAGGGTCATGGCCTACCAACCATTCGACGGCATGGATATACCAAGGGAAAATAGAAGTGATCCATAACACCCCGATAACGTTGAAAAGTGTGTGAGCATAAGCAGCCCGCTTGGCATTGGAAGTGGCTCCCAAAGAGGCCAACAGCGCCGTAATAGTAGTGCCGATGTTTTCTCCCAACACCAGGGCCGCCGCCGTCGGAAAACCAATCACTCCCGTTCCCGCTAAAGCCATCGTAATGCCGACGGTGGCAGATGATGACTGGACAATGGCAGTAAGGCCGGCACCCACCAGAACACATTTAATAACGCCAAAGTAATTGTCCGGAGTGAAATAGGTAAACCAAGCCTTAAACTGGTCCATTTCCTGAAGAGGCGCTAAACCCTCTTTCATCAACTGCAGGCCGAAAAATACCATCCCGACCCCCAAAAAAACAGAGGCGGTATAACGAATGCGATCCCGCTTGGAAAAGAGAAAGAAAAAAGCGGCAATACCAATCATAGGCAGACCGTATTTGCCAATATTCAAAACCAAAATCCAAGCGGTGATCGTAGTGCCAATATTGGCCCCCATAATAACGCCGATGGCCTGCATAAGATTCATCAAACCGGCGTTGACCATCCCGACCACCATAACCGTAGTGACGGAACTCGATTGTATTAAAGAAGTTATAATCGTACCCACACCGCAGGCGACCAGGCGATTATTGGTGACGGAATTAATGAGTTTGCGGAGCTTCTCGCCGGCAATCGCCTGCATGCCTTCGGACATATTTTTCATTCCCAACAGAAATATGCCCAAGCCCCCTAGAACTCCAAAGATCATAGTGGCAGCCAGTTGGATATTCATATAACTTCTTGCCTTTTTAACCTATCTAGCTAATATTAAAGCCCAATTATAAAATAAAAATATTTCACTAAGAAGTAAAAAACTTACTTTTGTGGACAAATACCTTAATAAATTCTGGCAACCCATTCCGATAAACTCTATAATAGGTCCGAACTGGGGGTATTTGAGGGTTTATAATTTTTGGCGGCAAGATAATATCGGCATGAAAAAATCCAACTATATATTGCCGTGGGGGATAGTATTTGTTTCCATGTGGATTTGGGGTTGCGGCTCATTTTTTGAAGAAAAAGCTACCGAGATGGAGTCGAGAAATATACTCCGGAAGTTAAACGCGATAGAGCCGACATATGAACCTAATGTTTCCGTCCCGGACATTTACAAAACCGAGCCGCAGATAATTGAGGGCATCGTTGAAGATAAAAAGGACGCCCGGCTGTATTATTTTGCCCGATATCATATCGCGGACAAGCTGGCGGAGTTGATAGACAAACAGTTCGTACAAAAGTTTCTCGACCCCAAGGGCAAGCCATATCCCATATTGGAATATGTAGTAAGCACCCATAAACCTACCAATCAGTTGATGGTGCGATGCCCCAGTGTTCCCGACGCCGAACAGGTGCTTGCTTTTTTGGCGGAAGTGGATGTTCCGCCGATGCAGGTGAAAATCGACTGCCTGATCTCCGAGGTTTACGCCGACGTTACCATGGACTGGGAAACCACCCTATTGATTGAAAATTTGTTTGGAGAAAATATCAGCCTTGGGGGCAAATTCGATAGTGACGGTAAATTGCTGCCGGCGTTTCCGGGAGCGGCTTTGCGGGACGCCGCCCGGTCATTATTCGGCCTTAAAACCGGCTATACCAAAAATGTTGGCTTACAAGGCCATGAGTTTCGGGCGTTGGTGGACCTGCTGGTTTCCAGGGGATATTTAAAAATCCTGATGAACACTTCGCTGGAGGTGGTAAACGGTGAACCAGCCAATATCTTAACCAGCGAGCATGTACCACTGGAACAAATAACCACCATCACCAGAGATGGTTTTCTGGTAACTTCCACCCAATACGAAGATGTGATAGATTCGCTCTCAGTTACTCCTCATGTCTTTGCGGACGGATACATCGGCCTGGAGACAAAGGCAGTCCTCGGTTCCAAATCCACGCCGGAAGGTGTCAAGCAAACGCCGATCTTAACCAGAAGAGAAATTACCAATAAGGAAAATCGTATCCGGCAGGGAGAAAGCCTGATAATCGGCGGACTACGTAAGACCGAAAAACGTTCCGTAGTTCGCGGAGTACCTTTTTTGAAAGATATACCTTTGCTCGGAATCCTATTTTCCAGCAAAGATTTTGAAGAGCGGGGCAAGGAAGTTATGTTTATTATCACCCCCACGATCTCCAAAGGAGGAATGCCGAATAAAACCGTGGTTGAGGATTTGCGAAAAAAACACGCGGAAGCCGAATATAGCGCTACCCTGACGGAGAGTCTGACAGATCCCTTTGGCGGCGCGGTGTACGCCGGACAGCTTGAGAAGCGCGCCTCACGAACGGAGCAAGAACTGAAAAAGGATCAAGAAAAACGGATGGAGGCGGAAAAGAAAGTCGGCGAACTAGAAACCGAACTGATGAAAATTACCCAGGAAATGGCTAAGAATAAACTTGAACTCGAACAGGCATTAGCGGAGGCGGAAAAAGCGGAAAAGCAGGCGGAAGAGGCAAAAACCAGCGCCGATGCCGCCGCCGCCGCCCAAGCCCAGGCACTAGCTGAAGCGCAAAAGTCCGCGGCGGAAAAGGCCCAGGCCCAACTAGAGGCCAAAAACGCCCAGGCGGAAACCGTACAGGCCCGCCTGGAAGCAGAAAAAGCTAAACTGGAAACCGAGAAAGCCATGGCCCAGAAGGCACAAGCGGAAGCGGATAAAGCCCGTTTGGAAGCGGAAAAAGCCCAGGCTCAGACCGAGGCAGAAAAGGCACGTTTGGAAGCCGAAAAAGCTAAACTGGCAGAAGAAGAAAAGGCGCGGGCGGAGGCGGAGAAAGCTAAACAAGCCGAGGCGGAAAAGGCAAAAGCGGAGGCCGAGAAAGCTAAACAAGCCGAGGCGGAAAAGGCAAAAGCGGAGGCGGAGAAAGCTAAGCAGGCCGAGGCGGAAAAAGCAAAAGCGGAGGCCGAGAAAGCTAAGCAGGCGGAGGCGGAAAAGGCCAAGACAGAAAAATAAGAATCTTTAAAATCCCGACAAACCTTCTTCCCGGCAGTAGTTGTAAGAATATCATCCCCCGCTTCTGATACAGAGCCGGCTGGGCCGGTCATATCCTTAAATGGGTCTGGTCAGTTTACCCCCCCCCAGTCTTTTATCTCGTCAAATCAGGATAAATTTTTTCATAGGCAATTCAATAATCATTCTCATATAATAAGTTAAAATAGAAAATAGGCACCGCAATATGGGGTTTTGTTTTTAGGTTGACAAAGCTGTATTCAACAATATAATGTAAATAATTAGCGTTGGAATTATAAATGCTTTGCCATAAATACGTTACAGGCTACAATAATTATCCTGCCCGAAAGATTAATCCAAAAAAGCTGTTTGGGGCAAGTGAATATTTACCCAAAATTGCTTTTGGTATTTTATAAATAAGATAGGGAGACTCGACAATGAGCAAAAAGATAATAACCATACCGGCATTATGCTTTATATTATTCTCTTTGATGGTTCCGATACCAGCGACGCTGGCCCAGACAAAAGAGAACGAAGCTGATAATATAGCTCAGACGAAGGAGAGCCCAAGCGGCGATAATACCCAGGCAGAACGTAACTGGGATGAAATGCTGCACTATGCCTTGATCGGGCGAGCAGATCTGGCGGAGCAATTCGGCCAGGCTTTGCTGCAATCGCAACCCGATCCGGTTTTTCTACACCAATTGGCAGAAAGTGAAAAATACGCCAACAGCTACCGCAATCTATATATAATGCAATCGGATCCCAAGCTGAAGGACGTAGCTACTGAGGTTCTTAAACTCATCGAAGAAGGGCGCTTCCGCCAGAGAACCGATTATGAGCGGATAGTCACAGAAGTAAAACGACTGTCGGGAACCACCCGCGGCCGAATGCTGGCCATCGAAAGATTGAAAGATTCCGGAGAATGGTCGGTGCCGGTGATGATCCAGGCACTACGCCAGCCGCAACGCAGCGAGGAAATGGCGGTTATCAAGTGGGCCCTGCCCCAATTGGGCAAGGAGGCGGTTAATCCCCTGGTGACAGCCCTGCAAAAATGTCCGGAGATAAATGTTAAAATTATAATCCTAGATACACTCAGCCAAATCGGATACCCGACGGCCCTGCCTTTTATTCAGCAGATTATCGAAACAGAGCAATCGGATTCACAGCTAAAATCAGCGGCAAGCGCGGCCTTTTCCGCCATTGATGCGCAGCAGGCGCAAATTGGTGTTCCCGCCGCCGTTTTATTCGAACGATTAGCGGAAAATTATTATGATAAATCACCATCACTGGCTGTCCCCGCGGATCAATCCACCGCTAACATCTGGTTCTGGAAAGAACCGGAAGGTTTATATGCCAAACAGGTGGAGCGGGAGGCTTTCGATGAACTGATGACCATGCGCTGTTGTGAAACGGCTCTGGGATTAAATCCAAATCTGGGCAATTCCATCTCCCTGTGGCTGTCGGCTTTTTTCCGCTACGAATCAGAAGGATTCAGCCAACCCGATTATTTCGGCGCCGGCCATCCCGACGCAAGTACTTATGCCCTTACCGCCGGGCCGGAATACCTGCACCGGGTACTGGCCAAGGCGCTGGTCAACCGCAATCGTGCCGTGGCCCTGGCCGCTATCAAAACCATGGAAAGAAATTCCGGGCAGCAATCATTGCTATACGAACTGGAGGGCAGAGAGCCGCTGATAGAAGCCTTGACCTTTCCCGATCGCGAGGTTCGCTTCAACGCGGCACTAGCCATCGCCGAAGTGCTGCCCCGCAAAGAATTTAACCACCGCGAGATCGTGGTGCCGATACTTGCCGAAGCACTAAGGCAGAAAGGCCAGCGCTGCGCTATCGTGATTGACGGCAACCAGCAACGGCGTAATGAGATGACGGCAATTTTACAGGGAGCCGGCCAGTTCGAAAACGTCATCGGCAATGAGTATTTTTCCGTCGCGGCGGAGGAAGCACGCAAATTGCCGAGCATCGATCTGTTGGTGATTGGTTATGATATTCAACACCCCGATATAAATGAAGCGATGAACATCATCAAACAGGATTATCGCCTGGCGTTTTGTCCCACAATAATTATTTCCGATGCCGCCAACATGGCCGAAGCCCGAAAATTAAAAGCCAAAAACAGTTTTGTGGAATCCCTCGCCGTTTCGTCAACCGCACAGGAGATCCTGCAAAACGCGCAAGATATACTTTCCCGCAACCACGCGATTATGTTCGACCAGGCTCTGGCGGATCAATACGCCCTTAAAGCGGTCCAGAGTCTGCGCCAGTTGGCTTTAACGGATAATCCGGTTTTAAGCATCAAACCGGCGGAAGCGGCCATCTTACAGGCCCTCCAGGACCAGCGCAAAGAAATACAATTGACGGCGGTGGAAACGCTAGCCCACCTGGATTCCCAGGCGGCACAAAGAGCGATTGCCGACCTGGCCCTTACGGAAGCAACTGATATGCCGACCCGCCTGACGGCCCTGAACAATTTGTCGGTCTCCGCCAAGAGTTATGGCAATCTTTTGTCGTCCGAGCAGGTTAAAACCTTGTATGACAATCTGGTAAATTCCCCGCAGATTGACAGCCAGTTGCGAAATACCGCTTCCCAGGCCTACGGCTCGCTGAACCTGCCCAGCGCGGTAATAAGCCAAATGATAATTGAGCAAAGTAAAGTCCTCACTCCATAGAGTGAAAAGGTTATGAGTGAAATATTTTAACTAACATGACAAAAAAGAGGTATTTATCATGAGTAAGCTCGCGATATGGATGGTTGTGCTTGCCCTATTGTCCCTGGGGATATTTCTGAGCGGTTGTCAGAGTCTCACAAGCAGCCCGGAGCAGGAAATACAAAAATACCGCCGAATTGCCGATTTGAATAACCGGATGTGGACGGAGGATGTCGATGTTTTTTTGCTCTTCGACCGACCGTCTTATCTTAGTAGATGGTATATACCCAGGGATTAATTTAACATTATCCTCCACCACGGATATATTTGCGGTATAATTTATTACAATAGCGATCCGTCATTCCCGCCAGATAATCACAAACCACGCGATATTGTCCCTGCTCGTCGAGCCGTGCCTGATATCTTTCCGGCAGCAGTCGCGGCTTTTTGCTATAGGCGTCAAATAAAAACTCAAGCTGTCGGCGGACCTGCCGCTGATGACGTAACAGCCGGGGATGCTGATAAACCCTCTCCGCGAGAAAATCCTGCAGCTTATCCAGTTTTTCCCGACATGAGGGCGAGAGAGCAACTATTTTAGCCGGCAATTGGCATACCGCCTGGGCGTCGCGCGGGGAAAACCGCGCCAGGCGCCGGGCAGTCTCTTCCAGCACGTCCAGGATTAAAAAGTCAATCAAAGCCTTGGCACAGCGTAATTGGCGGGCAAAGCGGTGGGCCAGGGGATATTGATCCTCCACCTGCTTTTTCAGGGTTTGGTAAAGCTCCAAACCGATCAAATCCTGTTCCTGGATCAAACCATAAGCCAGGCTGTCATCCAAATCATGGGAGTTATAGGCAATCGAGTCAGCCAAATCGGCAATCTGGCCTTCCAGCGGTGCTAAGCCCTTGCCATAGCGCAGGTCCGGCTCGCTATGGTCAAATATGGTTTCATGCAGGGCCAGACAAAGTCTGGTTTCATAGGTCAAATTCAAGCCGGGGAAGGCGGGATAAGGATGCTCCAAATATTCCACGATCCGCAAAGACTGGCGATTATGCTCAAAACCCCCATGCTCCGCCATCAGTTCATTAAGAACGGTCTGGCCCCAATGGCCGTACGGCGGGTGCCCCAGATCGTGAGCCAATGACACCGCTTCGGCAAGATCTTCATTCAGCCGAAGAGCGCGGGACAAAGAGCGGGCAATCTGGGCCACCTCAATAGTATGCGTCAGTCGCGTGCGATAATAGTCTTGGGAGACAGCGAAAAAAACCTGGGTCTTAGCCTCCAGCCGGCGAAAGGCGGCACTATGGATTATTCGCTCGCGATCCCGCTGGAAACAGGTGCGGAACTTATGCGGCGGCTCCGGATGGTCTCTGCCCTTGCTGTCGCAGCAAAACAGGGCATAAGGGGCTAAAGCGTTCTTTTCCGCTTTTTCCTGCATTTCACGGGTGTTCAATATATATTTTTCCTTCACCATAAAAGGATGGCCGGCGTTTTTGCCGCTTCCATGATACAACCCGAAAAATTATCACTAATCTTTACCATGTAATTGCTGCCATTTTTCCTCCGCGTCCGGCCGACGCAGGTACATGGGGGTTAATTGCTCCGGATCGGCAAACTTACCCTGCTGGGCCCGCAGCCACCCACAGCGGACGACATTAGCGACGCGAGGATAATAATATTGCCCCGGCAGCAGGAAAATCTGCTCCCCGGATAATTCCCGCTGGTAAAGATTCAGTCCCTCCCCCAATAAATGCAAGGGACGAGGGGCAATTTTAAGCAACGCCACCGGCTGAATCATAGTGGATTCGATCAAAGTGCGAAAGCCGGGGATAAAATTACCGGTAAAATGGCTGTTTTCGGCCAATCTTTCAAATACGGCGGTGAATATCTTTTTTCGCCCGGCATCCACTACCACAGCGAGATATTTAATGTCGATATGTTCTTCTCTAGCGGCACAGTCGCCGTTCAAAGCGAGAACTTCACAACTGGGTACGCCAACAATCTTGACATTTTGGGCGAAAGCCAGAGCCTTGGCAGCGGTAACCGCGATCCGCAAACCCGTGAAGCTGCCGGGGCCAAGGGAGACATACAATTGATCGATATCCGATGGACGCCAGTTGTGGTTTTTACAGAGCTTAGCGATTGTCGGCAAAAGCTCGCTGGCATGTTGCATATTGGCAGTAAACTGGTTTTCGCATAATATCTTTGGCCCTTGTGCCAAGGCTACACTGCCGATACCGGAAGATGTTTCCAGGGCGATTATTCGTGTTTGATGGTTCATAGAAATTTCATATTACCGTAAATCATATACCACGGCAAGCTTGGCCCCAACCCCATAGGAAAGGTTAAAATTTATCGCAAACCTTGATTTTTCTGGAGAATAATGAATAAATTTATTGGAGAATTATGAATAAATTTTATTTTGTAATTCAGCCGACCGCCCTCGAGGAGCAATCTATCGCCGGCAATTACTATAACCCCTTATATAACAAGAGGATATATAATCTACGGGCAAAAAGGGTCTCTGCCGGATGACCCCGATTATCGTGGCAGCGGAGAAAAGGGATTTTTTACTTTATTTTTTATTTGCAAGATTTTCCCATCTGTTTTAGACTACCGGGGTTAAAGGTTAGGAAAGATTATGTCTTAACGTTTTGCCTTGCGACCAAACCAACCAATATTAACTTCACAAAAGATATGTTGAGCTGAGTGCCTCGACGAAAAAAGTGTCGAGCACGAGACTTCGGATTAAAGGGGAGTGCTCAACCATCACAAAAGGAGCTTTACCTTGATGCGCCAAAAAAAGCTTATAAGCTATGTGCAATTTCGTCCTTCGACCCTCAACAAAAAAAATGGTAAACAGCTATTGGTATATGCCGCGGCATTAATAGGAGCGTTTATCTTTACCTGTCCGAATCACTATTGTTTTGCCGGGGTAAATGATTCTGATAACCAAGCTCAGTCCGCCAACGGCTCCGAAACGGCCGCCCAGCAGAAAAAGGCGGATGAATTGCTGGAGGTGGCAGCCGCTCAGCTAAAACGAAAGATGTATGAAGCCGCCCAGGAATCTCTCCGTAACTGCGCCGCACTGGAGAATAAACTCTCTGCCTCCCAGAAAAAACGTTTAGACTCATACCAGCAGCAGGCACTAGCGGGAATCGATGCCCAAAAGCAAGTCAATACCGCCCTGGTTGCCGGTGATGAACACCTACAGGCCGGGAAGATTGCCCTGGCCAAAAACGAATATGATCAAGCGTACAATCTCAGAGAATATCTGCCGAATGCCACCGTTGACAGAATCCAGGAAAAACTGAAAGAAGCAGCCGCTAAGTGGTCGGATTACAAAAACCAGATGAAAGCCATCTTCCGCCAGAGCCGGCAGGATTATAAGCAGGGTTTATATGATAAGGCGCTGACAGGTTTTAATGAGATAAAAGACAGCGGCGTGGCGCTTTCCTTTTTTGACAGAGGAGGCGATTTTACCGATGTCGAAGGATATCTGAAAAAAATATCGACACGAAAAGAAGAAATTGCCCAAGCTCAGCAAAAGATCCAACAGTTGCAACAAGAAGCCGAGCAGGCGGCTGCTTCCCAGCAGTCAGCCACCGAGGCTCAGCCTGAACCAACAGAAACCGCCGCCGTTGAACCAGCTGCTCAAGAACCCTCCCCACCGCCCACTGAACCGAGCCAAACTCCAGCCGTTCTTGAGGAAGTCAAACCCAAACCACCCGTTGAAAGCGTTCAAGAGGAAATGAAAGCAGCGGTTTCCCCCGCTACCGCACCCGCTGCCATCCCGACAGTAAAAGAGACGCCGGCACCCGCTCCGCAGGAGCAACCAGCCTCGCCACAGGAGCAACCAGCCGCACCGCAGGCTCAACCGCCTGTCCAGGAAACCCAAAAGAAGCCATCCTGGTGGTTACTGGGTGGTGATTCAGAAGGCAAAAAGGAATCGGCGGATAATATCGAAAAGGCTAATAAACTGGTGGCTCAGGGTGAATTGGCAATGCAAAACAAGGATTTCGCAGCCGCCAAGGAACTTTTTGAGCAGGCTTTAAAAATAGACCCCACCCTAGAAAAAGCGAAAAACAATCTGACTATCGCCAATTACGAATTAAATAAACACTCCCTGGCCCAGGAAGCGGCGAAGCCCAGCATTCTCAATCGATATTTGCAACAAAGGGAACTTCAGAAACAAGCAGTAGAAGCTAATTGGCAGGCCAGCCGCGATAAAATCATATCTCTAATGAGCCAAAAACACTTTGACGAAGCTTATGCGGAGGTTCAACAGGCGCTGGCCCGAATAGAAGGGGCAAAGCAAATTATCGGGGCGGATGTATATCAGCAGTTGCGTTCCGAAGCCATGGGCCTGATGAGTCAGGTGGAGGCGCAACAAAAGATTGACAAGCAACAAGAGCTTGAAAGACAAATGGACCAGGCTGCTAAAGAGGAAGAAGAACGCCAGCAAAGAAGCGAGGCGGCCCGACAGAAAAAAATCTCCGATCTTTTTAACCTCGCCCAGAAATTCAAACAGAGCCGGGAATTCGATCAGGCGGTTAAAACCTTGGATCAGCTTTTGATACTGGACCCAACCCATAAGCAGGCCCAGATTCTCAAGGAATATATGGCTGATATGCTTATGTTGGTAAAACAAAAGCAGATAGCGCGGGAAACTAATGTCGAAGAGACAAAAGTTCTGTCCGGCGCCCAGGAATCGGCGATCCCCTGGTCGGGCGAAGCACCACGATTCCCGGAGAATTGGAAAGAGCTAACTGAAAGGCGGCGACAGGTCGAGGAAGTCGTCAGCCCGAAAAAACAGGCTACTCTGGAAAAATTAACAGCAACTAAAGTTGTTTGGAATTACGATGGTGTCCCATTGATTGACATCATCAATAACCTGCAAGAGGAAACAGAGCTTAATGTTGTGCCTGAATGGCTTAATCTGGAAGAAGCGGACATCCGACGTGATGAGTTGGTAACCATTCGCCTGACGGATATATCAGCAACCCAGGCTCTCGATCGTCTCCTGTCGTATGTCTCCGGCGGCAAACTAAATAAAGCCGGTTACGAAATCGATGAGGAAGGGATTATTATCATAAAAATAGTTCCCGAGACTTACGGCTATGAGCTGCGGACCTATTACATCGCCGACCTGGTCCAGGTGGAATCCGGCGTATCCACGGGTGGTATGGGCGGGGGCATGGGCGGGGGCATGGGCGGGGGTAT